>CEST01069442.1_pt1 | contig 61414 bp, 52 predicted proteins | sample 326921 | NCBI WGS metagenome assembly CEST01 (sample SAMEA2621509, study PRJEB7988) | marine metagenome | biome: marine biome (ENVO:00000447); feature: surface water layer (ENVO:00002042); material: "saline water (ENVO:00002010), including plankton (ENVO:xxxxxxxx)" | depth 5 m
TTTAGAAAGATAATTTGCTGCTGTCACATTTAACCTTAAAAGACTTATAATAACAGAGATTTGAGAATCATCAAATCCAATCTCCTCTAAAAGTTCATGATTTAATCTTTTTAATTCGTAAATAGAACTGTTTTCTGATTGTGTTTCAACTTTTATAGTTGATTCAATCATGGCCTTATGAGCTTCGCCGTCTGATTTTTTTGTATTGTTACATGCTACAAATAAAGTAGATGCTAATAAAAGCGTAAATAAGTTTTTCATAATAGTATTTTTTTAAACTTTATCAAATGTAAAGTATTTTTGACATAATGTAAAGTATTTTTGACATTTATTATTTAATTATTCTTTTTAATACATAGATTCATAAATTATAATATCTTTTATCACAGTTTTAAATTTTCTATTTATTCTCTTTTCTCTCACCTTTCCTTTTTTATAAATAAAGTAGATGTAATTGTATCTTAGTATTGAATTCTTCATTGTTCCTCTATATCCTTTTTCATAGAGTACATAACTGATTCTTCTATAACCTAACCCAAGATTATCTTTTAATCTTTTGACCTCATTATAGAGTTTCTTTTGGTATTCTGAGTAGTGTGAGGTTTTGGTAAGTGTTGATGATTTGACGGAAACACTGAACTTGCAGATTAAGGAATTATAGTGTTTAAATGGATTTATTGGGAAATGAAACCCTTCCGTGTTAATACACTCTGTTTCGGTGAAGTAGGAGCAACAATATAAATACTTACAGAGTTTTTAACTCTAAATAAAACCCATTAATTATGGAGTTTTACTTTAGAACGATTGATGGTAATTTGTGTTTTAAATGAATAAAAAATAAAATAGTCAAGTAGTTATTCGCCTTAGAATTTACATATTGGGTATATAGCGAAGTACATTGGTTAGATTTTATTTATGGGTAATTTTATCATGAACTTGACTCTGATTTCCATCATTCCAAAGCGTAAGGATATCTGTAGCTACACTTGCGCCACTTCCTGCCGCAATGGCGAACTGACTTCTCCAGCCGGCTAAAGTTCCACACACATACAAACCATCTTTAACCAAGTGGTCATTATTTTTTAGTTGTATTCTATCTTTTGCTGGGTTTGCTCTTTGATGAGGTTCTATATAATGGTCTAGCCCTTTAATTAGAAAAGGTTTTGCATAATTTAAAGCAATAACAGCGATTGAAGTCTGGTACTCATCTTTATTTGTTTTTACGATGTAAAATTCATTGTGATCTGTAATAGAAATTACTTTTTCATTTTCTATTTGTAATACAGAAGAATAATTTCCGGAAAGCTGTTTTTTTCCATCTTCCAATATATCAACTCCCAGAGTACCAGAAGGCAGACCCAGGGCGTTGTTAAATAAAGCATTTTGTAGATGAGAATTTCTTTGGTGTATAATAACACCAACTTTTTTGTCTGTGGCAAAGGGTTTGTTGAGTCCAGATCCAAGTACTAAGGCACATTGCATTCCAGCCACACCACCACCAATAATTAAAACATCAAATACCATTAAAATAACGCTTGTATGTTTGTTGCAAATAATTTTACAGCAATAGCCAATAAAATAACTCCAAAGATCTTTCGAATAATTTTGATACCATTTGCACCAATAATTCGTTCTATTTTTGGAGAAGTCTTTAGTACAATATAAATTACAATAACATTACATAAAACTGCTATAATAATATTCTCTATATAAAACTCTGCTCTTAAAGAAAGTAAGGTTGTTAAACTTCCAGGGCCAGCAATTAAAGGAAAGGCCAATGGGAATACTGTTGCAGTAATTGTTCCAGCATCATCATCGTCTTTATAAAGCGTGATTCCTAAAATCATTTCTAAGGCAATAAAAAAAAGAATAAATGATCCTGCTACTGCAAAAGAATACACATCAATTCCTATTAACTCTAGCAAACTCTGTCCTAAAAAAAGAAAAACTATCATTATAATTCCTGCAATTACAGATGCTTTTTCAGATTGAATATGGCCAACCTTCTTCCGTAGATCTATAATTATTGGAATGTTTCCAACAATATCTATGACCGCAAACAATACCATAAATGCAGTAAATACTTCTTTGAAATTAAAATTCATTCTAATTCATTTTAAGTTGCAAAATTAGAAAACTAACCTTGTCAAAATATAAAAAATAGAATTTTTTTTTACACTATTTTTGCAAAATGTTTCAACTAGGAAAAACAATAGTATCTGAAGATCTTATCGAGAAAGATTTTGTTTGTAATATTTCTAAATGTAAAGGAGAATGCTGTGTTTCAGGTGAAGCAGGAGCTCCTCTAGATAAAGAGGAGGTAGTCATTTTAAATAATATATATCCAAAGCTAAAACCCTTTTTAAGAAGAGAGGGGATTTTAGCAATTGAAAGTCAAGGAACTTCTACTGTTAGTGATTTGGGAGAATTAGAAACACCTTTAGTAAATAATTCAGAATGTGCATATCTTATTTTTAATGAAAATAAAACAGCCCTTTGTGGAATTGAAGAAGTCTATAACAAAGGAATTATAGATTGGAAAAAGCCAATTTCTTGTCATTTATACCCAGTAAGAGTAAAAGATTATAGCGAATTTGCTGCTGTAAATTATCATAAATGGGATATTTGTAATGATGCTTGTTCTTTAGGAAAAGAATTACAAGTTCCGGTATATAAGTTTGTGAAAGAAGCACTAATTAGAAAGTTTGGTGAACATTGGTATTCAGAATTAGAAAAGGTTGCTGAAGATTATATGGTAAATAAATAATATATTTATACTTCACAATACTTTAAATGAAAAAATTATTTCTCTTTTTTTTAACCATAATGATGGTGTCTTCCTGTGAGGACTCAATTGAAATAACCACCACTACAAGTATTAATGAATCTCTAGATGTTTCGATTCCGCAAACGAATGGTTCAGCCGTTGCTTTTGATGAAACAATTACACAAGATCTAAGTCAAGTAGTTTTAAATTTTAACAGTATCAATGATATTAGCATAGATAACTTAAGTTATAAGTTTATAAATTTAACGGGCAACACAAATGCTTTATTAACCTCTGCAACTATAGAGATAAACCAAAATATTATTGCGAATATTTCAAATGTAGATATTTCACAAGAAGTTACGAATGCTAGCGTATTTTATATAACTGATACTGAAGTATTAGATCAATTAGAAACTATGTTCTTAAATAATAGCTTTGTTACAATACGCTTATATGGAATGGCTCTTACAGATGAAGATGATGTGAGTTTTGAAATAGAGGTTTCTACTCAATTAACAGCAACTTTATAGAAATTAACAGGCATAATTTATTAGTGAATTATTTTCATTTAGAACAGTAAATCATTAAAAGTTATCGCGGGAAACAAAAAGATATACTTTTAATAATTCATGTTTTAAGAATGTCAATGAGAATAGGGCTTCACAAAATAACAAGAAGTTAAACTACTATTTTTCAGGGTGTTGAGATAGTTAAAATTAAAATATTTTCTTCACTAAAATTCTATTTTGTTAAAAACTTAGGGTGTTCTGTGAATAAGTAGCGCTTTGTATTTGCCCCTTTTTTTTGAATCTTTGTAACTCCTCTTATTACAACAAATTTCCATCACAAAGAAAACCCAAAGAAATAATGTCTACACAAGAACCAATTTTAACGCCAAACAACAATCGATTTGTGATATTTCCAATTCAACATGATGATTTATGGGAGTGGTATAAAAAACAACAAGCTTGTATTTGGACAGCTGAAGAAATCGATTTATCAGAAGATATTATAGACTGGAAAAATAAACTATCGGAAGATGAACGATATTTCATCAAACATATTTTAGCTTTTTTTGCGGCTTCTGACGGAATTGTAAATGAAAACTTGGCTGAAAATTTCGTAAATGAAGTTCAGTATTCTGAAGCTAAATTCTTTTACGGATTTCAAATTATGATGGAGAACGTTCATTCAGAAACATATTCTCTATTAATTGATACGTATGTTAAGAATAATGATGAAAAAGACAAGCTATTTAATGCAATAGAGAATTTTCCAGCCATTAAAAAGAAAGCAGATTGGGCTCTAAAATGGATAGAATCAGACTCTTTTGCAGAGAGATTAATAGCATTTGCAGCGGTTGAAGGAATTTTCTTTTCTGGGGCATTTTGCTCTATTTTCTGGTTAAAGAAAAGAGGATTATTACCAGGTCTTACATTTTCTAATGAACTAATCTCAAGAGATGAAGGTATGCACTGTGATTTTGCTGTTCATTTACACAATCACCATATTATTAATAAAGTATCGAAAGATCGTATTAAAGAAATTATTATAGATGCTTTAACGATAGAAAGAGAATTTGTTACAGAATCTTTACCTGTTAGTTTAATTGGAATGAATGCGAAGTTAATGACTCAATATCTAGAGTTTGTAACTGATAGATTGTTAGAGGAGTTTAATTGCGAAAAAGAATATAATTCAACAAACCCCTTTGATTTTATGGAAATGATTTCTTTAGAAGGAAAAACTAATTTCTTTGAAAAAAGAGTATCAGAATATCAAAAAGCAGGAGTAAAATCTGGCGGAACCGGGAGCATCAGTTTTGATGCAGATTTTTAGAAGCCTATTCTAAAATAGTACCTGTGATTTTTAACAGGGATAAACCAAGTAAATTAATGAAACCGTTATTGCGGTAGGCAAGTAATTATAAAATAATAGCAGCATGTATGTAGTAAAAAGAGACGGCAAAAAAGAGCCAGTGATGTTCGATAAAATCACAGCAAGAGTAAGAAAAATGTGCTATGGGCTTAATAAAATTGTTGACCCAGTAAAGGTAGCAATGCGTGTAATTGAAGGCCTATATGATGGGGTAACTACACCAGAATTAGACAGCTTAGCTGCCGAAATTTCTGCTACGATGACAACTGCACATCCAGATTATGCAAAATTAGCTGCAAGAATTGCCGTATCTAACCTACACAAAAACACCAAAAAATCATTTTCAGAAACGATGGTGGATTTATATAAATATGTAAATCCAAGAACAGGTAAAAAAGCACCTTTATTATCTGATGAAGTTTATAATATTATTACTAAGAATGCAGGAAAATTAGACTCTACTATTATCTATAATAGAGATTTTAATTATGATTTCTTCGGATTTAAAACACTAGAACGTTCTTACTTATTAAAGTTAAATGGGAGTATAGTTGAAAGACCTCAACATATGCTAATGCGGGTTTCTATTGGGATACATTTAAATGATATTGATGAAGCAATTGCTACCTATGAATTAATGAGTAAGAAGTTTTTTACACATGCTACTCCTACCTTATTTAATGCTGGTACACCAAAACCACAAATGTCTTCCTGCTTCTTATTACAAATGCAAGACGATAGTATTGATGGAATTTACGATACATTAAAACAAACTGCTAAAATTTCACAATCTGCAGGAGGAATAGGCTTGTCTATCCATAATATACGTGCCACAGGATCCTATATTAGAGGCACTAACGGAACTTCTAATGGGATTGTACCTATGCTAAAAGTATTTAATGACACAGCTCGTTACGTAGACCAAGGAGGAGGAAAGCGTAAAGGATCTTTTGCCATGTATATAGAGCCTTGGCATGCAGATATTTTCGAATTCCTAGATTTAAAAAAGAATCATGGGAAAGAAGAAATGAGAGCGCGTGACCTATTTTATGCCATGTGGATGCCAGATTTATTCATGAAAAGAGTTCAAGAAGATGGATTGTGGACATTGATGTGTCCAAATGAATGTCCTCATTTATTTGACACCTATGGAGAAGAATTTGATAAATTATATGAGGGATACGAAAAAGCAAAAAAAGGAAGAAAAACAATCAAAGCAAGAGAACTTTGGGAGAAAATTTTAGAATCTCAAATAGAGACAGGAACCCCATATATGCTCTATAAAGATGCAGTAAACCGTAAAACCAATCACAAGAATTTAGGAACTATTCGCTCATCTAACTTGTGTACAGAAATTATGGAATATACAGCCAATGATGAAGTAGCCGTTTGTAACTTAGCCTCTATTGCTTTACCAATGTTTATTAGTGAAAATGAAAATGGAGAAAAGTATTTCAATCACAAAAAGTTATATGATATAACCAAGAAAGTTATCAGAAACTTAGATACGGTTATCGATAGAAATTACTATCCAGTAAAAGAAGCTGAAAACTCTAATTTCCGTCACAGGCCTGTAGGTCTTGGAGTGCAAGGATTGGCAGATGCATTTATTATGTTGCGTCTACCATTTACCTCTGATGCTGCTAAAAAACTAAATCAAGAGATTTTTGAAACCTTATATTTTGCTTCTGTTCAATCTTCTATGGAAATAGCAAAAGCAAAAGAACCATATTCTACATTTATAGGCTCTCCAATGTCAGAGGGAGAATTCCAATACAATATGTGGGGAATCAATGATGAAGATTTAAGTGGTAATTGGGATTGGAAAAAATTACGTAAAAACGTGATTAAACATGGTGTTAGAAACTCACTATTGGTAGCACCAATGCCAACAGCATCTACTTCTCAAATTCTCGGGAATAACGAAGCCTTTGAGCCATATACTTCTAATATCTACACAAGACGTGTGCTGTCTGGTGAATTTATTGTGGTAAACAAGCATTTATTGGAAGATTTGGTCGAGATGGATTTATGGGACAATAATATGAAAGAAGAGATCATGCGTGCAAATGGATCTATTCAACACATAGATAAAATACCACAAGATTTAAAAGACTTGTACAAGACGGTATGGGAAATGAGCATGAAAGATATCATAGATATGGCAAGGCATAGAGGATACTTTATAGATCAATCACAATCATTAAACCTATTTATGCAAGATGCTGATTTTGCAAAACTAACATCAATGCATTTCTATGCCTGGAAATCCGGATTAAAAACTGGGATGTACTATCTAAGAACCAAATCAGCTGTAAACGCAATTCAGTTTACGCTTTCTAAAGAAAAGAAAGAAACAATACAAGAAGCAGAAACACCAATGTCACCAGAAGAGTTTAAAGCAATGGTAGATTCTTCTAAAAATACAGAATCAGACGATGATTGCTTAATGTGTGGATCTTAGAAATTAACTAATTAATATACATTTAAAAAAGTATCTCAATATATTTAGTATTATTTTTATACAAATCAAAATCATAGGAGCATGATGAACTGGGAACAATTACTTTCTTTAAAACGTTTTGGAGACATTCAAAAACGCCCAAGAGCTAAACAAGATGAAACACGTTTAGGCTTTGAAGTAGATTTCGATAGAATTATTTTTTCAGAAGCCTTTAGAAGTTTACAAGATAAAACACAAGTCATTCCATTGTCTCAAACAGACTTTGTACACACAAGACTTACCCATAGTTTGGAGGTCTCTGTAGTTGGGAGAACACTGGGTAGAAGAGTTGGTAAAGTTTTGTTAGAACGACATTCAAACCTAAAAAAATTAGGCTATACATTTAATGATTTTGGAGCTATTGTAGCTGCAGCATCTGTGATGCATGATATTGGAAATCCGCCTTTTGGTCATTCCGGAGAAAAAGCCATTGGAGAATATTTTAAAACAGGTAACGGAGCTCAATACAAAGAAGAATTAACGCCAAAAGAATATCAAGACCTAATTGATTTTGAAGGAAATGCAAATGGACTTAAAATTCTAACCGAAAATAGAGAAGGAGTATACGGCGGTTTACGTTTGTCTTATGCAACCTTAGGCGCTTTTATAAAATACCCAAAAGAATCATTACCAAAAAAACCAACAACCCACATTGCAGATAAAAAGTATGGATGTTTTCAGTCAGAAAAAGAGGCTTTTTTGGACATCGTTGAAGATTTAGGATTACTCAACAAGTCTCTAACAAAAGATATCAGCTATCACAGACATCCTCTAACTTTTTTGGTGGAGGCTGCCGATGATATTTGTTATACCATTATAGATTTTGAAGATGGGATTAATTTAGGACTAATAGAAGAAGAGTTTGCTTTAGAATATTTAATAAAATTGGTAAAAAATACGATTGATACAAAAAAATACCATTCCTTAAAATTTAAAAAAGATAGAGTTAGCTATTTAAGAGCGCTGGCTATTAATACCCTAATTAATGAAGCGGTAGAGATTTTTTTAGCAAATGAAGTAGCAATTTTAAAAGGAACATTTTCAACATCATTGCTAGATAAATGTGCTTATGAAGCACAAATTAATGATATTCTGAAAATAAGTATTTCAAAAATATACAAGAGCCAAGAAGTAGTAGAAAAAGAAGTAGCTGGCTATAAAATTATAGCAGACTTATTAGATATTTTTGTAACGGCTCTAAACAATCACCAAAAAGGAACCCCTACAAATTATGATAGCTTACTGCTTAATTTACTACCCAAAGAGTTTATGGTAGCATCTTCATCGTCCTATCAAAGAATCATGTCTATATGCACCTATGTATCCAGAATGTCAGATAGTTATGCAATTAGAATTCATAAAAAAATTAAAGGAAGTATAATATAATATTAATCTAAAAAATTGAATGCTATAAAAACCAAAAACAGGTTTATTAATGTCATACAAAAAAAATAGTTTCATTCTAATTTTATTCTTGCTATCATTGAGTTGTAGCAAGCAATTTAATTTAGAAAAAATATCTCCCTTCGTTTTTGAAGAATCATATTATCAATCATGGATAGCCGGTGTAAGAGGTGGAGGGTCTGGAATAAATATTTATCTAACTTTAGAAGTTAGTGTAAATAAAAACATACAGATAGAAGGAATTTATTTTAAAGAAAAATACTGTAGGTTATTATTTCAAGGTGATAACAAATATTTAGGAAATATCATAACAAACCAAAACAAAGAAACCAATCCCTTAAAAAATTCTATTGTTGAAGTTGAAAAAGGAAATAAACCCCCCCCTTTTAATTTAGAGGGGAATGATGCTGTTTTTGTGTATTTGGAAAATAAAATAAAGAGGTACGTAAAATTAACGCTGAATAAAAAGGAAATACAATCTTTACCGATGTAGAATGTTTTACAATCGGTCGAATGAAGATGAATTAATTTTTTAGGCACAAAATAATAACAAATTTATATCCATGAATCCTATCCTCGCAAGTTAAAAAAAGCGAAAACATTCAGCCAATAAAATTTTAGTAGATCATATAAAAATTAATTCAATTTAAATGAAAAAAAAAGTACTCCTTTTAACTATTTCAATTTTCAGTATTGCCTTAGTCTATGATTACACTACAGAAGAATCAGCTACAGAAAAATTAAGAAAAAAACATACAACTTTTTTAGAAAGTCATCCTTACAATCAAACCCTAGAGTTGACTAAAAGTCAACGAAAAGCAAAGGGAATTCCACCTAATAAATATTTTGAACAAGAATATTTGAATGAAATAAACCCAGCAACAGGAAGGACTCATAAAAGAGAATTACAGCAATTACAAGTAGCTTTAAACACAGAAAGATTGGCACTAAGAGCGCCAGGAGATGACCTTAGTAATTCTTGGGTAGAAAGAGGTCCAGATAATGTTGGTGGAAGAACTAGGGCCTTAGTTTTTGACCCTAATGATGCTACTCAGGAAACAGTATATGCAGGAGGTGTTAGCGGTGGATTGTGGAAAAACACACAAATTTCAGATGTAAATTCTGTTTGGACTTATGTTGGAATATCAGAAAACTTATCTATTTCTTCAATTGCCATAGATCCAAATAACAGCAATATTTGGTATGTAGGAACAGGAGAATCTTATACTGGTGGAGATGCTGTTGGTAATGGACTTTGGAAAACAATCGATGGCGGAGTCACTTGGAATCATGTTTTTGGAGGAGTTTTAGGAAATTCTTATATAGAGCCTGGAGCTAAGTTAAAAATTAATAGCCCTGCATCAATATCAGGAGAATATAACTACGTCATAACAACAGCCTTTGGAGGGGTTTTAAGTACTGATCTTACAGGTGATTTTCTTCTAGCAGATGATGGAGCTACTCCAACAGACGATGGGTGTACTGCCTTTACAAACGGGTTTTTAATGAATGGGAAAATTGCAGTGATAAGAAGAGGTAGCTGTAATTTTGATGATAAAATAAAAAATGCAGAAAATGCTGGAGCTATTGCTGTAATCATGGTAAATAATGTATCAGGTGCTCCTATTTTGATGGGAGGAGACGATACTACCATTACAATCCCCTCAGCAATGATTTCTATAGCAGATGGGAATACCATTATTAATGCCTTAGGAGGCAATGTAAATGGGACTTTACAACCTGCTCCAAATTCTGCAGGATTTACTATTGTTCCAGGAATACAGCACATTAATGATGTTGTCGTAAGAGATAACAATGGTGTTTCTGAGGTGTATTTTGCTGCAGCTGAAACATTTGCTTCAGGAGCTTTATTAGGAATTAATGAAATAGGAGTTTATAAATCTACTGACGGGACTAATTTTTCAAAACTAGTGTTAAGTGCTGGTGAGGATTTAGAACCTAACAACATAAAAATTGCTGCGGATAACTCTATTTATGTTTCTACCCAATCCAATACTTTTGGCCAAGGAGGAGGTCGTATTTATCAATCTACAGACGGAACAACATTTACATTAAAACATAGTGTACCCAATGGTTTAAGAACAGAAATAGCTTGTTCTCCATCAGATGCGAACACAATATATGTTTTAGCGCAATTAAATTCAGATCCAGTAGGAATCTATAAAACAAGAAATAGTTTTTCGAGCGTTGCTTCATTAGCATTACCTAATGATGTTGATAATGGAATTCCTGCAAACGATTTTACAAGAGGGCAGGCTTTTTATGATTTATTATTAAGAGTAGACCCAAATAATGAGAATATTCTTTATGTTGGAGGGATTGATTTGTTTAAAAGCACGAATGGTGGAGTTTCTTGGGGTCAAATATCTAAGTGGTCTAACAATAACAACTTGGCCAATTTAAACGTTTCTTCTGTTCATGCAGATCAACACGGACTAGCTTTCTCCTCTTCTTCAAAAATGTTGTTTAGTAATGATGGTGGTGTCTACTTTTCTAATGATGCAGGAGACAATATTCTTCCTAGAAAAAAAGGTTATAATACCTTACAATTTTACACTGTAGGAGTGGCGCCTACTACTGCTTTTTCTGGAGATGAATATTTTTTAGCAGGTGCACAAGATAACGGTACTCTTCTTATGGAGAACGCTTCTCAAGGAGTAAATAGTTCAGTCGCAGCTTACGGAGGAGATGGTGCTTATAGTTTTTTTGATCAAGATGGGACAGATCAATATTATATAACTAATTATGTTTATAATAATACTATTCGCTTATATAATTATGCAACTAACTCAACGCGTACTATTAATTCTGAGTCTATATCTAATGGAGATTTTATAAACCAAGAGGCGTTAGATTCTAATTTGGATATTTTATATTCTAACTATTCTAGTGGCTCAGACTTTATTGTTAGAATGTATAGAAACATCAAATCTGGAACAATTATAAAAACAAATATATCTGATGCTGAGATTATGGATGCGGAACCGTCAGCCTTAACTGTTTCTCCGCATACAACAAACCAATCGAATTTATTTATTGGTCTTAAAAACGGGAAATTAATAAAGATAGCTGGAACGACGAACGTCTCTGACAATCCTGTTTGGACAGATATTACTGGGAGTAATTTTTTAGGATCTATTTCCGATATAGAGTTAGGAACAAATGAAAATGAAATTTTTGTAACCATGCATAATTATGGTGTTCAAAATATTTGGTATACCAGCGATGGGGGATCAACTTGGGAGGGCAAAGAAGGGAATCTACCAGACATTCCTGTAAAAGCTATTTTACAAAACCCTTTATTAACTGAAGAGGTGATTATCGGAACAGAATTAGGGGTGTGGAGAACTTCAGATTTTTCTGATCCTAATCCTACTTGGATTCAGTCTTACAACGGCATGAGCAATGTAAAAGTAACGGATTTAGACTTAAGAGATGATAATATGGTTTTCGCATCTACCTATGGAAGGGGTGTTTTTTCCGGGCAATTTACAGATGCTGTAGCTACTGTTGAGGATGTTCTAACCGATAAAAAAGCATTTACAGTTTATCCTACAATTTCAAGCGGAGACTTTACTATTCATGTAAAAAATGATTTAGGAGAAACTACGTGTAAGATTTTTGATATGGCAGGAAGACAAGTGTATTCATCTAAAATTAATTTTAATGAAGCTCCAAAACAAGAGGTTTCAGTTAATCTAAGAGCAGGTACGTATATTATTAATATAGTTGATCAAAATAACAACAAATCGTCCAGTAAAATAATAATTAGATAAGCTTTAAATTTATAAAAAAAGTGTACAGTTTATAGTGTCTTTTTTAATAGATCTTTTCACAATTTTTATATTTAGTCTGCGTATATTTTGTTCATTTCACGAAGTTTGTTAATAGTTCCGTAATTAATAAAATTAGCTATTTTAGAATATAAATTAATAGGTATATAGGGAGCGAAATCTGCCTAAAAAGGTGTTAAAATAAAGAGTTTAATTATTTTAACCCATTCCATTCTTCAAAAAATTGTTGAAGAAACCGCTCCATATAAGAATGCCTCTCTTTGGCTAAAATTTTGCCTGTTTTTGTGTTCATTTTGTCTTTTAAAAGTAATAACTTTTCATAAAAATGATTGATTGTTGGTGCAGTCGAGCGCTTATATTCTTTCTTAGTCATTTCTAAATTAGGGCTAATTTTAGGATCGTATAAAGACCTGTTTTTAAACCCACCATAATTAAAACACCTGGCAATTCCAATAGCCCCAATAGCATCTAAACGATCTGCATCTTGGATAACATCCAGTTCCAAAGAAGTAAATTTTTTGTCAGAATTTAATGAAGATTTGTAAGAAATAAATAGAATGATATTTTCTATATGAACAATAATATTTTCATCAACATGTTCATTTTTTAAAAAGGCTCTTGCTTTTTTTGGGCCAATGGATTCATCTCCATCATAGAACTTTGCATCAGCAATGTCATGTAAAAGGGCTCCCAGTTGAACAATAAAATGATCAACCTTTTCATTTTCTGCTATAAGAATAGCATTTTTATAAACTCGCTCAATATGAAACCAATCATGCCCACCTTCTGCATCCTCTAGAGTTTCTTTAACAAAGAGTATGGTATTTTGAATAATCTGTTTTTTATTCATAGTATAAAAATAAAAAATCCACTTCTATTAGAAGTGGATTATAAGATTTTTTTAATATTTTGTAAGTGAAAGCTTCCTTTTTTAACAAAACTCATTGTAAGCAGATACCAAGTTTTCAGCTATCATTTGAGCAGATCTTCCTTCAATATGATGACGCTCTAACATGTGTACTAGTTCACCATCTTTAAATAAAGCGACTGCCGGGGATGATGGAGGAAAAGGAATCATATGTTCTCTTGCTTTTTGTGTAGATTCTTTATCAACCCCCGCGAAAACAGTTGTTAGGTTGTCTGGTTTTTTATCAAATTGTAAAGAAGCTACCGCTCCTGGTCTAGCAGTACCTGCTGCACACCCACAAACAGAGTTTATCATCACTAAGGTTGTTCCTTTTGATCCTATTGCAGCATCTACATCATCTGCTGAATATAAAGCTGAAAAACCGTTCTTTGTAAGCTCTTCTCGCATGGGTTTTACTAATTCTTCTGGGTACATAATTTTTTAAAATTTAGATTACAAAGATAAGGAATATAACACAATCAAAACAGTATATTTGGGGATCAAAAATTGATATAATATGAGTAATTTTTCTAAATGGTTGGGAGCCGGAATTGGATTTACATTTGGAGGGCCTATCGGAGCCATTCTGGGTTTTGCTGCTGGAACGGTCTTTGATAAATTTAGCAATGAAGACTTTGTAAAAGAACAACAAGAATTTCAACAAGGTTATCAAGAGAAGAAAGCACAAACATTAAGTGGTGATTTTGAAATTAGTTTACTAATATTAGCCTCTGTTGTTATCAAAGCAGATGGGAAAGTAGATGATAGAGAATTAAGTTTTGTAAGAACTCAGTTTGTTGGAATGTATGGAAAAGAAAGAGCAAACAAAGCTTTTCAACTATTTAAGGGAGTAATGAAAAAGCAAGTTTCTGCAAGACAGGTTTGTATTCAAATCCGTCAACACATGCCTCATTCTTCCAGACTACAATTGGTTCATTTTTTATTTGGAATTGCAAAAGCAGATGAACATGTTTCTGAAATAGAAGTTGATGAAATCCGGAAGATTTCAGGCTATTTATATATCAATCAATATGATTTTGAGTCTATTAAAGCCATGTTTTATAATTCTACAGACAGTGCATATAAAATTCTTGAAATAGAGACATCAGCTTCTGATTCAGAATTAAAATCTGCTTACAGAAGAATGGTTAAAAAATACCATCCAGATAAATTAATTAGTCTCGGGGAAGAGCATTTAAAAGGAGCAAATGAAAAGTTTCAAAATATTCAAGCAGCCTACGAAACTATTAAAAAAGAAAGAGGACTAAGCTAGTCTTTCCAAATAGTTTACTCTTCCAAGAAGGTTCCTGAGGTTATATATTCTTCTTTACTACTTAGTTCTTCTACAATTCTTTTCTAGAACAACGCTAAGGAATTACTGGAAAATATGTATTTTCGCAGTCTTATTAGAAACTGTAATTTATGAGTGCAAAGTTTCCTGAATACAAAGGACTTAACTTACCGAATGTAGCTAAAGAAATGCTAAAATATTGGGAGGAGAATAACATCTTTGAAAAAAGTGTTACTTCCCGAGAGGGAAATAAACCATATGTGTTTTTTGAAGGACCACCATCAGCTAACGGCTTGCCGGGGGTACATCACGTGCTAGCAAGAGCGATTAAAGATATTTTTCCACGTTATAAAACTATGAAAGGCTTCCAAGTAAAGCGAAAAGCTGGATGGGATACCCATGGATTGCCAATTGAATTGGGCGTAGAAAAAGAACTAGGAATTACAAAAGAAGATATTGGAAAAACTATTTCTGTAGAAGAGTATAATGCTGCCTGTCGTAAAGCTGTAATGCGTTATACAGATATTTGGAATGATCTTACCCAGAAAATGGGGTATTGGGTTAATATGGATGATCCATATGTTACCTATGAACCAAAATACATGGAAAGCGTTTGGTGGCTGCTAAAACAGATTTATGAAAAGAATTTGATGTATAAAGGATACACCATTCAGCCATATTCACCAAAAGCAGGTACTGGATTAAGTTCACACGAATTAAATCAACCGGGAACCTACCAGGATGTTACAGATACTACTGTAGTTGCTCAGTTTAAAGCAATCAAAGAAACACTGCCTGATTTTTTACAAAATGAAGATGACGTTTATATTTTAGCATGGACTACAACACCTTGGACATTGCCAAGTAATACAGCTTTAACTGTTGGTCCAAAAATAGAGTACGTTTTAGTTGATACTTTCAATCAATATACATTTCAGCCAACAAAAGTAATTTTAGCAAAAAAGTTAGTTGGTAAACAATTTGGAGGAAAAAACAATGTTGAAGTTGAAACACCTGAAGGTTTAAAAGAATACAATTCTGGTGATAAAAAGATTCCATTCTATATCATAAAAGAATTTGTTGGAAAAGATTTAATTGGAATTAGATACGAGCAGTTATTAAAGTATGTATTGCCAAATGACAATCCACAAGATGCATTTAGAGTAATTTCTGGAGATTTTGTAACAACAGAAGACGGAACAGGGATTGTTCATACAGCACCTACTTTTGGAGCAGACGATGCCTTGGTCGCAAAACAGGCGAAACCTGAAATTCCACCAATGTTGGTGAAAGATGAGAATGACAACTTAGTGCCATTGGTAGATTTACAGGGTCGTTTTAGACCTGAAGTTGGCGAGTTTGGAGGCAAGTATGTAAAGAATGAATATTATGCACCAGGAGAAGCACCCGAAAGGTCTATTGATGTTGAACTCGCTATTAAATTAAAAGAAGAAAACAAAGCTTTTAAAGTTGAAAAATACAAGCATAGTTATCCAAATTGTTGGAGAACTGACAAGCCAATTTTATACTATCCATTAGATTCTTGGTTCATCAAAGTAACGGATGTAAAAGATCGTATGCATGAGTTAAATAAAACGATCAATTGGAAACCAACATCTACCGGAGAAGGGCGTTTTGGAAACTGGTTGGCAAATGCAAATGACTGGAATTTATCACGCTCACGCTATTGGGGAATTCCACTGCCTATCTGGAGAACAGAAGATAAGAAAGAAGAAATTTGTATCGGTTCTGTTGCTGAATTGAAAGCTGAAATTCAAAAATCAGTGGAAGCAGGAGTTATATCAGAAGATATTTTTTCCGAGTTTGAAGTTGGAAATATGTCTAATGAAAACTACGCAACGATTGATTTACATAAAAATATTGTTGATAAAATTATACTTGTTTCTCCATTAGGAAAACCAATGAATCGTGAAAGTGATTTGATTGATGTTTGGTTTGATTCTGGATCTATGCCTTATGCACAATGGCACTATCCATTCGAAAATAAAGAATTAATAGATGAGAATAAATCATTCCCAGCAGATTTTATTGCAGAGGGAGTAGATCAAACTCGTGGGTGGTTTTATACATTACACGCCATTGGAACCATGGTTTTTGATTCTGTAGCTTACAAAAACGTTGTTTCAAATGGATTGGTACTAGATAAAAATGGACAAAAGATGTCTAAGCGTCTTGGAAATGCCGCAGATCCTTTTGAAACATTAGAGACTTATGGTGCAGATGCTACACGTTGGTATATGATAGCGAACGCAAATCCATGGGACAATTTAAAATTCGATAAAGAAGGAATTGAAGAGGTTAAGCGTAAGTTTTTTGGAACACTCTACAATACATATTCATTCTTTACATTGTATACAAATATTGATGGTTTCTCATATCAGGAGGAAGATATTCCTTTATCTGAAAGGCCAGAATTGGATCGTTGGATTTTATCAGAATTAAATACCTTAATTCAGAAAGTAGATAAGTTTTATGAAGAATACGAACCTACAAAAGCAGCCAGAGCTATTTCAGATTTTACACAAGATTATTTGAGTAATTGGTATGTTCGCTTAAGTAGAAGAAGATTTTGGAAAGGAGACTACCAACAAGATAAGATTTCTGCTTACCAAACCCTGTATACGTGTATGGTAACAATTGCAAAAATAGGTGCTCCAATTGCACCATTTTTCATGGACAAACTATACTTAGATTTAAACGCTGTTTCTCAAAAAGAAAACTTTGAGAGTATTCATTTATCTGATTTTCCAGTTTGTAAAGAGTCATATATAGATAAAGCATTAGAGCAAAAAATGGAAGACGCACAAACTATTTCCTCTTTAGTATTATCATTAAGAGCAAAAGAGAAAATAAAAGTTCGTCAGCCACTTCAGAAAATAATGATCCCTGTAGAAAGTACAGAGCAGAAATCATCCATTTTAGCTGTAGCTAATTTAATTAAACACGAAGTAAATATTAAAGAGATTGTATTATTAGAAGACGCATCAGGTATTTTAGTGAAACAAATTAAGCCAAATTTTAAAACCTTAGGGCCAAAATTTGGTAAAGAGATGAAGTTAATAGCCAATGCAATACGAAATTTTTCAAAAGAAGATATTTCGAAAATAGAACTCGACGGAAAAATACCTGTCGAACTTGATGGAAAAATGATTAACTTAGACCTTTCAGATGTAGAGATTTCATCTAAGGACATTGAAGGATGGTTGGTAGCAAATGAAGGCTCAATTACTGTAGCTTTAGATGTTACAATTTCTGAAGAACTAAGAAAAGAAGGAGTTGCAAGAGAACTGATTAATAGAATTCAAAATGCACGAAAAGACACAGGTCTTGAAGTAACAGATAGAATTAAACTAACAGTTTTAAAACACGAAGATTTAGAAGAATCTATCAATAATAATAAAGAGTATATTATGAGTGAAACATTAACCGATGAGTTGGTTTTTGTCGATCAATTAATAGATGGTTCAGAGATTGAGTTTGACACTATCAAAAGTAAAATATTAATACATAAAATGTAAAAATCATGCCGGATACAAGCACAAAATATTCTGATGAAGATTTACACGAGTTTAAAAAAATTATCCTAAAGAAAATAGAAAGAGCAGAAGAAGATTTGGCCTTATTACAAAGTTCATACAAAAATGGATTAAATAATGGAACAGACGATACTTCACCGCAGTTTAAATCATTTGAAGAAGGCTCTGAGACGATGAGTAAAGAAGCGAACGTACAGTTAGCTATTCGTCAAGAAAAGTTCATCAGAGACCTAAATAATGCTTTAATTCGGATAGAAAATAAAACTTACGGAATCTGTAGAGTCACAGGAAAACTTATTCAGAAAGAAAGATTAAAATTAGTTCCTCACGCCACTTTAAGCATAGAGGCAAAAAGGCGACAATAAAAAAAAGCTTCCTAATTAGGAAGCTTTTTTTTAAATAAATAGTTTTTAGTCTAATAAAAACTACACTCTATACCTTTAAAAGCAAAAAATGAAAACAAACAATATTAATTATCATATATAAGCGTATCAATATTTTCTTAAGCTAACTTTAAATACAATAATATTCTTATTCCTATAATTACAGAAAAATGTCTAAAAAAAATATTGCACTATTAACTATAATTTTAGCAATCCTAATAGATCAAATTGTAAAAATTTATATCAAAACTAATTTCGTTTTAGGAGAAGAAGTAAAAGTATTTAATTGGTTTAGAATCCACTTTGTTGAGAATAATGGGATGGCAATGGGCTTTGAGTTTGGAGGTAAAGCAGGCAAACTATTCCTTACTTTATTTAGATTAGTAGCAGTTTCTACTATTATTTATTGGCTGTCTCAACATATTAAAAGAGGTACACATAATGCGGTAGTTTTTGCAATCGCTTTAATTTTTTCTGGGGCAGTTGGGAATATTATAGATTCAGTTTTTTACGGTGTTATTTTTGACACTCCATTAAATGATGTAGCTACACTTTTTACAGAATCACCATATGCAGAACTGTTTTATGGAAAAGTAGTAGACATGTTTTATTTCCCTATTTGGGAAGGAGTTTTACCAGAATGGATTCCTTTTGTAGGAGGAGACTTTTTTAGATTCTTTAATTATATTTTTAATCCAGCAGATGCATATATTACTTCAGGTGTAGCCTTACTTTTCATCTTTAGTAAAAAAGCATTCCCTAAAGAAGTTAGCAAGGATTAACATATTTCTGACAATAATTTCGGGATGCTATATTAGTTTTTCCAGAAAACCAAAAATCACCAATCCAGCTACATTTTTAGATCCTGTTTTTAATAGTAAATTATTTCTATGTCCATCAACTGTTCTAGGGCTAATGAAAAGTTCTTGTGCAATTTCATTAGTAGTATATTCAGTACAAATAAGTTTTAATACTTCTAATTCTCTTTTAGAAATAATTTTCCTTTCTAATTTCTTATTGTTTGCGGTTGCAATATTAATTTCTTCTTTCATAAGGGGGGAATATTTTAATTATTTTTTGACGTTTTCTTTAGTTTTGCTCAATACCACTTATAGTATAAGTGATAGTTTTTTTCATTTATTTAGATTTAAGGATTCATTTATTATTGATGATATAATCATAACTCAGGGAGAATAGCTTCAATTTATTTAAAAGTTCAGACAATAAATTATCTATTGTGTTTTTAATATTGAGAAGTATTTTTTGTAGTAACCGGATACTATTTTTCTGTTTTTTTAAAGCCCACATTATTATTTTCGACTTTCTTTTAATGCTCTTTTTTTTGTTAAAAAACAAGCATAGGAAAGACACTACAGCCAGAAACAGGAGTAGTGAAAAATTAATAATTACAATGGTAATTATTATATTTTCTTTTGAAAATTGGTCTTTCATTTGGGGGAATGAAGTTTGTGTCAATATACAAAAAAACTTACTTTTATTTGCAATAATTAATTTTTTAATCAAAAAAAGGTTTGCTAAAGCATTCGTTTTTGAATTTTTTAATCAACCATTTAAAAATTGATAAAAAAGAATAAAAATGGTATTTTCGTTCCATGCCAACTTCTCTAGAAATTCAACTTAAAACCTTGCCGGATTCTCCGGGTGTTTATCAATATTACGATAAAGAAGATGCTATTTTATATGTAGGGAAAGCTAAGAACCTAAAAAAGAGAGTTTCATCATATTTTACAAAAAATCACGAGAATGCAAAAACAAGAATTCTTGTAAATAAAATTTTCAGCATTAAACATATTGTTGTAAATACAGAAACAGATGCATTATTATTAGAAAATAACTTGATTAAAAAATATCAACCAAGATATAATATCATGTTAAAGGACGATAAAACCTATCCATGGATTTGTATAAAAAAAGAAAGGTTTCCTAGGGTTTTTATGACCCGAAGAGTTATTAAAGATGGCTCAGAATATTTTGGACCTTTTACCAATGTAAAAATTATTCATGCTCTATTTTATTTGATAGACGAAATCTATTCTGTTCGAACTTATAAGTATGATATTGGTAGGACTAAAAGTAATTATTCTAATTATATAGGATCTTTAGAGCATCAAATTAAAAGTAAGAAAAAATTAGATAGTTCAGTTCAGTCAGAGCAGGATTATATATCCGATATAGATGATGTTAGAGATATTGTGAAAGGAAAATTTAAAAGGAGTGTTGATAAGTTGAATAACCTTATGATATCTTTTGCAAAAAAGATGAGATTTGAGGAAGCTCAGCAGATTAAAGAAAAAATAGAGGCATTAAAAAATTATCAAGCAAAAAGCACTATTGTAAATCCTTCTATAAATAATGTAGATGTTTTTTCTATTATTTCTGATGAAAGTTCCGCCTATGTTAATTTCTTTAAAATTGCAAACGGATCTATCATTCAGTCTCATACTTCAGAGATTAAAAAAAAGCTAGATGAAACAGATAAAAGAATTTTAGAATTAGCAATTATTGAAATAAGACAACGCTTCAACTCTATATCAAAAGAAGTTTATGTTCCTTTTGAGATTGATTTAGGTCAAACAGTCAAAGTAACGATTCCTAAATTGGGCGATAAAAAGCGCATTATAGAACTTTCTGAGCGTAATGCTAAGTATTACAGGCAAGAACAGTTTAAGCAAATAAAGATTGTAGATCCGGATCGTCATGTAAAAAGAATCATGACTCAAATGCAAAAAGATTTAAGACTGTCTTCAGAGCCAAGGCATATAGAATGTTTTGACAATTCCAATATTCAAGGGTCACATCCAGTGGCAGCATGTGTAGTTTTTAAAGATGGAAAACCAAACAAAAAAGACTACCGTCATTATAATATAAAAACAGTAGAAGGACCAGATGACTTTGCCTCTATGGAAGAGGTGGTTTACAGGCGATATAAGAGACTTTTGTCTGAAGACCAGCCATTGCCGCAGTTGATTGTTGTAGATGGAGGGAAAGGCCAATTATCATCTGCATTAAAAAGTTTAGACCTTCTCGGGTTAAGGGGAAAAATAGCGATTATTGGAATTGCTAAAAGACTAGAAGAAATTTATTATCCTGGAGATCCAATTCCAATGTATCTAGATAAAAAGTCAGAAACACTAAAAATTATTCAGTTTTTAAGAAATGAGGCCCACAGATTTGGAATTACTTTACATAGAAATAAAAGAAGTAAGAGTGCCATTAAATCAGAATTAGAGCAAATTCCTAACATAGGGAAACAAACGATCACATCATTGCTAAGGAAATTTAAATCAGCAAAACGTGTTAAGATTGCTACACTTGAAGAGCTTAACGAGCTAGTTGGTGATTCTAGAGCAAAAAAAATCTACCAGTATTTCAATCCATAAAAAATTGAGTAGTTAGGAACTATAATTTATTAAAATAAAATATTAAATACAAAAACCCACATTGTTTCCAATGCGGGTTTTTTTGATATACATGTGCCTTACTTACGTACAATTTTAAATTTGTACTGTAAATAGTTGTAAGCATCTCTAGGTATAATAGGTATCCACTTTTTATATTTTAAATACCATCGGAAACGAATCGATGATATTCCTTTAGTCAAATAAGAAGCAATAAAAGGATGTACGTTCAACATCACATTTTTATTCTTAGGATTTGAAATAACACGTTCCAAATCAGCTTCAATTTTATCCAACAAAACAATAGGAGCTTCTACTTCTCCATTCCTATTAGGATTTGGTTCTGTTGTTTTAATACTGAGTTCAGGTCGAACTCTTTGCCTTGTAATTTGGATTAACCCAAATTTACTTGGCGGTAAAATTTTATGCTTTGTTCTATCTAAAGACATGTGTTCTTTTAAGTGCTGAAATAATTTATTTCTATTTTCAGCACGATGCATATCAATGAAGTCAATTACTATAATTCCACCCATATCCCTTAATTGCAATTGTCTAGCAATCTCAGTGGCGGCTATTAAATTTACTTCTAATGCAGTCTCTTCTTGAGAACCAGCTTTGTTAGAACGGTTACCACTGTTAACATCTACTACATGTAATGCTTCAGTGTGCTCTATCACTAAATAAGCTCCTCTACTCATAGAAACGGTTTTACCAAAAGATGTTTTTATTTGGCGTTCTATTCCATATTTTTCAAAGATGGGAGTTGCTGATTTGTGAAGTTTTACAATCTTTTCCTTTTCAGGATAAATTTCTTGAAGATATTCTTTAATTTCTACTTCAAGAGTTTCATCATTGGTGACAATATTTGTAAAAGAATCATTCATTAGATCTCTTAAAATTGAAGAAGCTCTGTTTAATTCGCTTAATACCTTAGTTGGAGTGTTAGTGTTCGCAATTCGCTTACACATAGTTTTCCAACGATCTAATGAGTTTTGTAAATCTTTGTCAAGTTCTGCTACTTTTTTTCCTTCAGCAACAGTTCTTAAAATAACACCAAAGCCTTTAGGTTTAATGCTTTTTACTAATCTTTTTAAACGTTCTTTTTCTTTTGAATCTTCTATTTTTTGAGAAACAGAAATTCTATCAGAAAAAGGAACTAATACCAAAAATCTACCAGCTATAGAAAGCTCTGAGCTTAATCTAGGACCTTTGGTAGAAATAGGTTCTTTTACAATTTGTACTAATAAATTTTGACCTGATTTTAGTACATCGTTAATACTTCCGTCTTTGTGAATATCTTTCTCAAAGTGAAAGTTTTTTAAAGTGAATTCTTTATACTTACCTGTGCTTACTTTCTTAATAAAATTATTTAAAGATTGCACTTTTGCTCCCAAATCATGATAATGTAAAAACCCGTCTTTAGGGTATCCTACATTTACAAAAGAAGCATTAAGTCCTGTTAATACTTTTCCAATTTTGGCTAAAAATATATCGCCAACAGAAAATTTATTATCAGTTGTTTCTTTATTTAATTCTATAAGTTTTCCATCTTTTAATAAGGCAAAATCAATATCAGATGAATTTGAACGAATTATTAATTCTGTTTTCATACTGAAATGGTTTTATACTATCTATTAATTATAATAGATAATGGATTAATTTTAAACAGGTATTTTGTTTTAATACCATGCGAGGCTTCTGCCTGATGCAGAATAAATACCTCTATTTCAATGAACGTTTTTTTGTTATAAAGCAATAAATGAAAAGTAAGGATAGACCTTACTTCTTCTTGTGTCTATTTGCTCTAGCTCTTTTCTTGCGTTTGTGTGTTGAGATCTTTGATCTCTTTCTTTTTTTACCACTTGGCATAATTGTCTAATTTTTTATAAATCTTTCGATTTAGATTTGTATAATTACTTTACTACCACCTTGCTTTTTACTCCTTCAGTAAAAGTTTTTGCTGGCTTAAAAGCTGGAATATTGTGAGCTGGAATTTTAATAGTAGTGTTCTTAGAAATATTTCTTCCTGTTTTTTCTGCTCTAGTTTTGATAATAAAGCTGCCAAAACCTCTCAAATAAACATTGTCTCCTTGTTCTAAAGCACCTTTAACCTCGGTCATAAATGCTTCTACTGTTGCTAATACATCTGCTTTTTCAATTCCTGATTTGTCCGAGATTTTCGATACAATATCTGCTTTCGTCATGTTACTATAATTTATATTTTTTTCCTAAAAATTCGCTGGCAAATATATGATAATTAATCTATTCCCTAAAAGGAAAGAGGTAAAAATATCTCAATTTTAAGACGTAATATTGCATGCGTAATGATTTTCAATGAGTTTTTCTAACATATTAATCTACTGGTATTTACAGACAAAAAGAGATTTACCTTGGCGTAAAACTAAAGATCCTTATTTGGTTTGGTTATCTGAAATTATGTTACAACAAACTAGAGTTGCTCAAGGAATGAGTTATTACTTGGCTTTTTCTGATGTTTTCCCAACAGTCAAAGATCTTGCAAATGCAGATGAAAGTAAGGTATTGAAAATGTGGCAAGGATTAGGCTATTACTCAAGAGCAAGAAATCTTCACTTTACAGCAAAATATGTATCAGAAGAATTAAATGGAAAATTTCCAACAACATACATAGAACTGATCAAACTAAAAGGTATTGGAGATTATACAGCTTCAGCAATTGCTTCTATATGTTTTGATGAGCCAGCGGCTGTTGTAGATGGGAACGTTTATAGAGTTTTAGCTAGGTACTTTCAAATTTCTACCCCCATAAATAGCACAAAAGGGATTAAAGATTTTAAAATTCTAGCAGAATCTCTACTAGACATAAAAGAACCTGGAGTTTATAATCAAGCAATTATGGACTTTGGGGCGTTACAATGTAAACCACAAAATCCAGATTGTTATCAATGTCCAGTTAACTCAAGTTGTATTGCTTTTGAAAAAAAGCTAGTAAAAGAGCTCCCCGTTAAATTAAAAAAAATCAAGATTAAAAAGAAATACTTTAATTATATTGTTTTTGTCACTGAAGACAATAAAACAATTTTTGAAGAGCGGACAGGAAAAGGAATTTGGCAAGGACTCTATCAGTTTCCGCTGATAGAGACAAATAAAGAAGTTAATTTAGATGAGCTAGTTTGTTCTGAAGAGTTTCAAACACTTGTTCCATCTGGTTCTAATATTAAGTTATTTAATGAAAACTTGATTATCCACAAACTATCACATCAACATTTGTTTACAAAATTTTGGATTATAAGAACTGATCATCATCACAAAGCATCCTCAAGTTGGCAAGAATTAGAATTATTTCCAGTACCAGTTCTAATTGCTAATTTTTTGAATCACTACAAATCAAAAAACCAATAATTTTTTTTAGTACATTTGATTCAACAATCAATTAAAAATTATGTCTGGAACAATTAATAAAGTTATCTTGATAGGTCATTTAGGAGATGAAGTAAAGATGAATTACTTTGAAGGAGGTAATTCAATAGGTCGTTTTCCTATAGCAACAAATGAAAGCTATACAAGTAAGCAGTCCGGAGAAAAAGTCACCAATACGGAGTGGCATACTTTAGTTGTCAGAAATAAGCTTGCCGAAATATGTGAGAAATACTTAACTAAAGGAGATAAAGTATATTGTGAAGGACGGATTAAAACACGCCAATGGGAACAAGAAGGTCAAAAGCGTTATACTACAGAAATTCATGTGGCTAACATGACCTTTTTATCTACAAAAAAAGAAACTGGAAACCCAGCGGAACAGAATACTGGTAATACATCAACAATTAATCAACAGACTAAAAATATAGCTACTGATGATGATTTACCTTTTTAAGCACCATTAAATTTTATCAATTGGATCCTGATCCCAAACTTTTATTTAATTATTTTGCTCAGATAGACAATATGTCTATGATAGCAATCATTACGCTTTTACTTTTACTGCTATGTTCTGCATTAATTTCAGGAACAGAAGTTGCTTTTTTTTCACTTTCAGCAACAGATATTACTAAAATTTCTGATAAGAATAGTTCTATTGCTAAACTCTTACAAAAACCAAGAAAGCTATTAGCAACAATTCTTATTACAAATAATTTTATAAATATCCTGATAGTATTAATTTTCGCCTCATTAGGACAAACACTTTTACAAGATGAAAATTTGTCATTAGAAATAGTAAATTTTATAATCCCTTCAAGTTTTATTAAATTTTCTGTTGAAGTAATTTTAGTGACTTTTTTAATTCTTCTTTTTGGAGAAGTATTACCCAAAGTCTACGCATCGAGAAGAGCTTTGCAGTTTTGTAATTTTATGAGTAGACCCTTGCAGGTGTTAAATATTATTTTATCTCCTTTGAGCTACCCTTTAATTAATTTAACGAAGATTATTGAAAAAAAATTAGGGAGTAAGAATACTAACTTTTCAGTAGAAATATTGTCAAAAGCACTGGAGCTGACTTCTGAGGGATCAACAACTAAAGATGAACAAAAAATATTAGAAGGAATTGTAAGTTTTGGAAATACAGAAACCGTTCAGATAATGAAGCCAAGGATAGATATTTTTGCATTATCCGAAACGGAATCTTTTGAAGAGGTTTTAACTAAAATTTTAAAGTACGGCTATTCTAGAAACCCTATTTATAAAGATTCCATAGATAATATCATAGGAGTATTATACTCAAAAGATTTATTAGGGCACTTAAATAACAAAGAATTTGAATGGCAAAAAATACTTCGAGAACCTTTTTTTGTTCCTGAAAATAAAAAACTAGATGATCTACTGGGGGAGTTTAGAGAAAGAAAAAATCATCTAGCTATAGTTGTGGATGAATACGGTGGAACTAGCGGTTTAGTTACCTTAGAGGATGTTATAGAGGAAATTGTTGGAGACATTAATGATGAGTTTGACGATGATGATCTTTCTTATTCTAAAATTGATGCGAATAACTATATTTTTGACGGTAAGATTACCATTAAAGACTTCTGTAAAGTTTTAGAAGACTTGGATGAAGAAAAGTTTGAAAAACTCAAAGGAGAATCTGAAACGATCGCAGGATTTATATTGGAACTTTATGGTAAGTTTCCGAAAATAGGAGAAAAAATAAAATTTGATATTTATACATTTACAATAGAAGCGTTAGATAGAAAACGCATTAAGCAATTAAAAGTCACAAAACATATACATGCGTAAGCTCTATTTATTTATTATCATGATTTCTTTGGTTTGTTGTAAAGAAGAAACACTACCAAAACCTAAAGCATTTCTAAATTTAGAATATGATAACTCTACCTATCAAAAATTACCGATACAAAGACCTTATTTATTTGAAGTATCTGATATTGCAATACTAAGAAATGAGCCTAAAAACTGGCTAAAGATTGAATACCCAAGATTAAAAGCTTCTATAGATATTACATACAGGGAAATAGATAATAATCTTAGAGAGTTATTGATAGAGTCAGAAAAATTAGTTTTTAAACACACTCTTAAAGCAGAGCAAATAATATCAAATGATTATTCAAATGATGAAAAAAAAGTATTTGGAACCTTACACGAAATTACCGGTAATGCCGCCTCTCAAATTCAATTCCATATTACAGATAGCATCAATCACTTTATAAAGGGAGCCTTGTATTTTAAAATCAAGCCGAATTATGATTCTATATTACCAGCAGTTCATTTTATAAAAAAAGACATTCTTCATTTGATGGAAACATTTAAGTGGAAAAACAAGTGAAAAACAACTATTTTATATTTTTTTAATCATAAAATGCTCATACTAGGAGATATTTAAGCCACAGAGAATATTTGCTATAAGATATTCAGTTTTATTAAGCCTTGTTGTTGCTTTGTTGCCAAAGATAAAATTGCACTCCAAATAATAACGCTCCTGAGATTAAATGAATTGCCTGTGTTCCTAATGGAAACTCAGCGTAAAACATCAAAATTCCAGTAATAGTTTCTAAAAACAATAAAATTAGAATCCAATTTATTAATTTATAGCCTAGTTTATGTACTTTATTTAGATAAAACATGCCACCATTTACAAGAATAATTGCAATAGTAAATGATCTATGAAAGTAGAATTTAAAACTCGGATTCATCAAGCTATATTCTTTATTTTCAAATCCAAACAGCTTTACTTGTTCATCAATAAATTGACGTACTTGAGTTCCCATTGCTATTTGTATTAAGGAAAAAATAACAGAGATTATTAAAAGTTTATTGAACAATGAATGATATTTGTAGATTACTTTTTTTTCTCGAATTATAAATAATAACTTTAAAATTAACCCAATAATAAACAACCCAATTACCATGTGAATTGTTATCATAGTGGGTTTTAAATTGCTATCAACTACCATTTTTCCTAAAACGGCCTCAACTAGCATTAAGAAAAAAGCAGTAAATGAAATGATAGGGATCATCTTGTTTTCCTTTCTAAACTTGAGTGATCCAGCCAATAAAAAAAGGAAAATAAAACCAGAGATTACAGTTACTAATCTATTAATATATTCTACCCAAGTATGAAATTTATTAAATTTAGCATATTCGTGTTTGGTATATTCTATCCAATTATTTTCATTAAATATGGCAGAGGTTTTTAACTCTTTTTCTGCGACAAAAAGAACTTCATCTTGGATGATAATCATCCCTTCTTCATAAGTTTTATTTGGTTGCCAAGTTATTTGCTGTTCAGAGGTAGGCGGGATATAATAACCGAAACATTTTGGCCAATCTGGACAACCCATTCCAGAGCCGGTCATTCTTACAATTGATCCTGCTAAAAAGATTAAATAAAGACTTGCTAGCGTGATTTTAACGATGGTTGGAAATCGCTTTTTCATCTAAAAATATTTTTGCAAATATAAATCAAAAACATGTAAAAAAAGACCTGTAGAAGCAGAAGTCTTTTCTTTATAATGATTTTAAACTAACCTTATTTTTTTGATATTATTTCAGAAGCATTGTAGAGTTCGCCTCCTGCAATTCCGTTAATAAAATACGTTAAATCTTTTGTAGAAGTTTTATTACTATCAAATTTAATAGTGGCTATGCTATCTGTAAAAACAACTTTTGCATCTACAACCCCTTCTTTTTTGAAGAGTTTTGATTGAATTATTTTTGCACAACCAATTTCACAAGTCATTCCAGAAATATTTAAAGAAACAATTTCCATCTGTGCCATTGTAGCTACTTCAGTTTTTTTAACATCGTTTTTACAAGATATAATTGAGAACGCAATAATTATAAGTACTAGAAATATTGATTTAGTATTCATGATTACTTTTTGTGATAGTTTGATTACACAAATTTATGTAATTAATGATTTATATCTTAATAATTGTTTCATTTTTGCTTAAAATTTAAAAACGCACAATGAATAACTACTATAGAAAATGGATTTATCTAATCGTTTTAGCGTTCGTTTGGGGGAGTTCATTTATACTAATTAAAAAGTCATTAATTGGTCTAACACCTATTCAACTAGGAGCTTTAAGAACATTTATTGCGGGTGTTTTTATACTTTCTATTGGCTATAAGAGTCTAAAAAAAATTCAAAAGCATCACTGGAAATATATAGTATTTAGTTCTTTGCTTGGCACATTATTTCCAGCATTCTTTTTTGCGTTTGCTATTACAGGAATTGATAGCTCTGTGGCTTCTATCTTAAACTCTATGACCTCTTTAAATGCCTTAATTATAGGAAGCTTATTTTTTGGAGTTATTTTTAAGAGAATACAATTAGTGGGGGTGCTTATTAGTTTGATAGGAACAACGATGTTAATTTTAGAAAGCTCTGCTTTAAATCCAAATCAGAATTATTGGTATGTAATATTTGTATTGGTAGCCTCATTAGGATATGCTTTTAATGTGAATATTATTAAAAAACATTTGTCAGATATTAGCGCTATGAGTATTACTGCAGGTCATTTCATACTCCTTATTATCCCTGTTTTCTTACTGCTAGTTTTTTCAGGATTTTTTACTTCTGTTGAGTTTACTCCTGAAACAAAAACATCTTTTATGTATTTAATTATTCTATCTATAGTAGGTACAGGATTGGCAAAAATCATGTTTAATCAATTGATACAAATATCGTCACCTGTTTTTTCTACGTCGGTTGCCTACTTAATTCCTATTGTGGCTATTATATGGGGTTTTATTGATGGGGAAAAGGTGAGTTATCTTCAGTTGATTGCTGGTATAATTATTTTACTAGGTATCTATATAGTTAATAAAGTAAAATAAAAAAGCTACAGTTTAAAAAACTGTAGCTTTTTTACATAATACTTAGAATAAGATTATTCGAAATCTTTATCTTCTACACCCTCATTTATCAATACGTCTTGTAAAACAAAATTCAATGTAAATTGCGGTGTTACTTGATCTCTTTTGTGAGCGAATAAAATTCCATTTACTTCTTTGTAGTCTGAGTAGAGGGTTGGAACTCTAGTTTCTTTACCATCAGGAGCTTTGACAACTTCCACAGACTGTAATTTTAATCCAGAAGATACATCATAGAAAATCTCAGCATTTCCAGACTTTATTACATAGGCATTCTTACCATCTATCGGTTCAATTCTATCTAATACTCCATTTCTGTAGGCTAAATCTGAAAACGGTGCCGTTGCGGCTTTGGATTCTTCTAGTTCTTTTTCAGTAAATTCTTTTTTCTGACCTCGAGATTCATTGTAACCCTGATCTCCGTCAAATAATTGTTTTTGCATAACCTGTCCCATCACACTAATGGTCATAGATTTTTTATTAGGCGCAGCTACTTTACTTTTTAACACTAAAGGTGTTCCTTGAATTGTTGCATTGTAGGTCAATGCTAATGTTTTTACTTTAGCAACCTTTTCATTACCACCAATAGCAGAAATATAATCATCAATTACAGAATTGGCAGTAATTCCCTCAGGAATTGGTAGAGTCATTTCAGGTTTTTCTGATGGATTTCCGTACTTATCAAAGTAGTTGATTTTATAGTCAGAATTTTTTTCTAAATTAGTTAAGACATCAATTCCTTTTCCTGTAATTATAATTCTTGCTTTATCACCTCTAAAATATTTGATCGCTGCATTTTGAACATCATCTACTGTCACAGAATTAATTTTTTGTAGATACGTTTCATAGTAATCATCTGGTAAATTGTACAGTTCTCTATTCAAAGCATATCTAGCTGCTGTTGCTGGTTTTTGAACATCCATTACAAAATTTCCAACATACAACTCTTTAGCATCTTTTAAATCTTGTTCAGATACTTTTTGATAACGAATCTTGTTAATTTCTTTCTGCATTTCTACAACAGAACTATCAGTAACCATATTACGAACACTTGCAGTGGCCTTAAAAGTCCCAACATATCTACTTTGTCCTACTCTTGAATAAGATCCGTATGTATAGGCTTTGTCTTCACGTAAGTTTTGAAACAACCTAGCCGTTCCTCCACCTCCAAGAATTTGGTTTGCTAACAAAGCAGCATAATAGTCTTTATCACCCAAGGTAAGATCTATGGTGTTAATTACTGCAATTTCAGATTGTACTGCATTAGACATATTTATAAAGTTAATCTCTGTAGTTTCTACATTTTTTACTTCAGGCATTTTATAAAAAGGGAGATCGCTAGACTTCCAATCACCAAAAAGTTTTTTTACTGTTTTTTTAATTTGCTTTGGGTTGATATCTCCAATAATAATTAAATAAGCATTGTTTGGTTTATAATAAGAATTGTACTCATTCTTAACATCTGTTAGAGTAATATTATTTACTGTTTCTTTGGTTATAAACTCTCCAAAAGGATGACTTTTACCATACGTTAATGCATCTTCTACTCTTCTAGCAGCTGAAGTTACACTCTTTTCTCCTGATTTTATACCATCTAAAGTGATTTTCACTTCTTTATCAAATTCCTCTTGTGTAAACTGTGAATTTTTAACACCATCTGCCATCAATTCTAGAATTTCCGGGAAATACCTTATAAGAGACGAACCATAAGCCCCACCACTTGAAAAACCTAGATTGGCTCCTAAATAATCTACTCTTTCATTAAACTCATCTCTAGAAATATTGACAGTTCCTCTACCCAATAAACTCCCCATCATGGAGGAAACTCCAGCTTTATCACCTTCAAATGAAGGAGTGTTGTCTATGGTTAAATTAACAGATGCCCTAGGGAGTTTATGGTTTTCAACCATAATTACTGTTAATCCATTTTTTAAGGTAAATCTTTTAGACTCTCCAAGTTTAACTTTTGGAGCTGGTCCTGATTCGGGCATTTTACTTCTGTCTATTTGTGCACTAGTAGCAAAAGACATTGCTAAAACGGCTACGAACGATATAATTTTTGTTTTCATAATCTTCTATATCTTTAAATTATTGTTTAGCTGATTCAGGTAAATATTCTAAAATCAATCGTTGGTTGGGGTTCAAATATTTCTTGGCAACCTCTCTAATTTCTTCTCTTGTGATAGATCTATAAATATCAATTTCAGTGTTGATTAGATTTGTATCGCCATACAAAACATTGTATCTGGCTAGCGAGTTTGCAATTCCTTCAACATTAGAATTAGAATTTACATAGTTGTTTTCAAACTTATTTTGAAGTTTTTGATATGCTTTTTCAGAAATCAAATCTGTTTGCATTTTTAGAACCTCCTCATCGATTTCTGAAATAATTTCATCTAATTTAGTTTCTCCTTGGGGTAAGCCGTATAAGATGTAAGTACCATAATCTTCTTGACTTAAGTTAATAGCACCAACCTGCAGAGCTATTTTTTTAGTATCAACTAACTTTTTATAAAGGATAGAACTTTTACCGCTACTAAAATAACTAGAAATCATGTCTAATATTCTAGAGTCTCTTGTCTTCATTGAAGGAGTTCTATAGGCTGCCATGATTGCTGGTATTTGAATATTGGCATCATATCCTTTTGCTGAGATGGCTTCTGTAATAGGGTCTTCTTTTGGAAAACTTCTTTCAATATCTTTTCCTCTTGGGATAGGCCCAAAATAATCTTCAATTAATTTTTTAGCAGCTGCAATATCAATATCACCAGCAACAACTAGGGTTGCATTGTTAGGAACATAGAATTTTTTATTAAATGCTAAAAATTCTCCTAATGTAGCGTCATCTAAATGAGCCATTTTACCAATAGTAGTTCCTTTATAAGGATGTTTTTTAAACATATTTTGTTTTACATATTCTAAAAAACGCCCATAAGGCTGATTGTCTACACGCAATCTTTTTTCTTCTTTTACGACCTCGTTTTGGGTATCAACTCCTTCTTGTTTTATAATTGGATGCAATAACCTTTCAGACTCTAACCATAAACCTAGTTCTAGTTTATTTGAAGGGAATACTTCATAATAATAAGTTCTGTCATCAGTTGTGTTGGCATTATTTTTTCCGCCATTAGACGATACTAATTTAAACCATTCACCTTTTTTAATATTTTTTGTTCCTTCAAATAGTAGATGCTCAAAAAAATGAGCCATTCCTGTTCTATCTGGTTGTTCGTCTTTTGCTCCAACATGATACATTACAGACGTTGTTACTACTGGAGCAGTATTGTCTTGATGCAAAACAACATGCATGCCATTGTCTAAATCGTATTCTTCAAACTCTACTTTTTGGGCGTTTGAAGAAAATGCTACTAAAAACACTGAAACTAGCGTTAAAATATTTCTTTTCATTGATTAAATTTTAAGTTATGTAATTCTATTGTTTGACGACAACTATTCTCTTTTGTTACAGTAAAAAAAGAAAGGTTGAAAAACAATTTGACCAAAAATAAGGACTATCCTTTACAATCCCTAATAACTAAAGTTTTTCTTCTTTTATAATTCCCTATTTTTTTGACTACTAGCTATTGCTTTATTTTAAAAAAAGAGTATATTTGCACCCGCATTTTCAGCAATGAAAAGCAGAATTTTAATCAAAAAGCTAATAACAAACACAACAGTATGTACGCAATTGTAGAGATAGCAGGGCAGCAGTTTAAAGTAGCAAAAGACCAAAAAGTATACGTTCACCGTTTAAAAGAAGCAGAAGGTTCTAAAATAACTTTCGATAAGGTAATGCTTGTAGAAGATGGTAAAAATGTAACTATTGGCGCCCCAGCTATAGAAGGAGCCGCAGTAACGGCCAAAATTTTAGGTCATCTTAAAGGTGATAAAGTAATCGTTTTCAAAAAGAAAAGAAGAAAAGGTTACAAAAAGAAAAACGGACACCGTCAGTATTTAAGCGAAATCCAAATTGAGAGTATCGCTGCTTCAGGTGCAAAGAAAGCCACAGTTAAAAAAGTAGCTGCTCCTATAAAGGAAGAAAAAGCAGTAGAAGCTCCAAAAGCTGAGGTAAAAGAAACAAAATCTAATGATTTAAGTTCTATGACCGTGGCTCAATTAAAAGCATTGGCTAAAGAAAAAGGTATCTCAGGATACACTTCTTTAAAGAAAGCAGAATTAATTGACGTACTAAATAAATAAAAATTTCAATTTTAAAACCATAAAATCATGGCACATAAAAAAGGAGTAGGTAGTTCGAAGAATGGTAGAGAATCAGAATCGAAAAGACTAGGAGTTAAGATTTTTGGAGGACAGGCTGCTATTGCTGGTAATATTATTGTTCGTCAAAGAGGAACCACTCACAATCCGGATGAAAATGTATATATGGGTAAAGACCATACATTACATGCTAAAGTTGATGGAGTTGTTGCTTTCAGAAAGAAAAAAGACAATAGATCATATGTTTCTATAATTCCTTTCGAGGCATAAGAAATAAAGCATAAAAATATAAAACGTCCAAACTATGTTTGGACGTTTTTTTTATGCGCTATTTTGTACATTTACACAGATGAATTTTTTATATAATTTAACTGCGCATCTTACTTTTTTCTTTTTAAGAATTTTTGCATTGTTTAATGTGAAAATGAAATTATTTGTAGCTGGTCGAAAAGAAACTTTTCAAAAACTTTCTACAATTAAGAAAGAAGACAAGACTATTTGGTTTCATGTAGCATCACTAGGAGAATTTGAACAAGCGATACCAATTATAGAGGCAATCAAAAAGAGTTATCAAAATCATAAAATTATAGTTACGTTTTTCTCACCTTCTGGATATGAAATTAGAAAGAATTATAATCTTGCAGATGTTGTTTGTTATTTGCCATTTGATACCAACTCAAATGTTAAACGGTTTATAGCATTAATTCATCCAGAAATAGCCATTTTTGTTAAATACGAGTTTTGGCCTAATTTACTAAATCAGCTCAAAAAAAAATCTATCCCAACAATTTTAGTGTCAGGTATTTTCAGAGAAAACCAATTTTTTTTTAAATCCACAGGGAAATGGATACGAGCATCATTAAACGCATTCAATCATTTCTTTGTGCAAGATGAATCTTCTAAGAACTTACTAGAATCCATCCATTTTAAAAATATTTCTTTAAGTGGCGATACGCGCTTTGACCGTGTTACAAGAATTTTAGAACAAGATAATTCACTGCCATTTATTTCAGCATTTAAAAATAATCAATACACTGTGGTTGCTGGAAGCACTTGGAAAGAAGGGGAAGAGTTTTTAGTCAAATATATCAATCAATCTCAAGGCCAAAAATTCATTATTGCACCTCATACAATACATCCAAGTTCCATTCAAAAATTAAAAAATTCGATTCAAAAAGCAACTATTTTATATTCTGAAATAGAAGGGAAAAATATTTCAGAATACAATGTTTTTATTATAGATGCCATAGGATTACTAACCAAAATCTATGCTTATGCAGATGCTGCTTATGTAGGAGGCGGATTTAAAACAGGCTTACACAATATCCTAGAGCCTGCCACTTTTGGAATTCCTATTGTTATAGGTAAAGAATACAGTAAATTTAAAGAAGCCTCAGATTTAGTTAGGTTACATGGATGTATTTCGGTTAGTAGTCAATCAGCATTTTCGAGTATCTTTAGTAAACTAAAATCTGATAAAGATTTTAGAAAGAAAACAGGCAGTATAAACGAGTCTTATATCAAGGGAAACATTGGAGCTACAGCTCAAATTATGCAGTATATAAATAAACAATTAAGATCATAATTATGGAATTTATTTCACAACCTTGGCCCTGGTATATTGCAGGTCCTGCAATAGCTTTTGTCCTTTTTTTAATGTTCTATTATGGAAGAGCTTTTGGAGTTTCAACTAATTTAGAAACTTTCTGTACTATCGGTGGTGCAGGAAAATTTTCAGACTATTTTAATACTGATTGGAAAATAAGAAAATGGAGTTTGGTTTTTGTAGTTGGGATTATTATAGGAGGATTTATTTCAAATCAATACTTAATATCTCCAAACGCTATTGCTTTAAATCCAGAAACAGTAGAAGAACTGGCAGCACTGGGTTTTGCCAATGCAGGAACTGATTATTTACCGGCTGAAATATTTGGTGTAGACAATTTATTATCACTCAAAGGAGTTTTAATCTTGTTAGTTGCCGGACTGTGTATTGGATTTGGAACTCGTTATGCAGGAGGATGCACTTCCGGACATGCTATTACCGGATTAAGTAATTTACAATTGCCTTCTTTAGTAGCTGTGATTGGTTTCTTTGCAGGTGGTTTACTAATGGTTTGGTTTTTATTTCCTTTACTCTTTTAAGTTATGAAAAATCTAAAATTTTTAATTATAGGAATTATATTTGGAATTATCTTAAGCAAATCAGAAGTGGTTTCTTGGTATAGAATTTATGAAATGTTTAAATTCCAATCATTTCATTTGTACGGAGTTATAGGCTCTGCTGTTGCTATAGGAATTGTATTGATGCAATTGTTTAAAAGAGGTATCATCAAAGATTTTCAAGGAAATAAAATCCTTGTAAAACCAAAGAAAAAAGGATATATAAGAACTTTTGTAGGGGGGAGTGTTTTTGGATTAGGATGGGCGTTGGCAGGAGCCTGCCCTGGACCAGTTTTTGTATTAATCGGACACGGAACAATCACTATTTTAATTGTGTTATTAGGGGCCATTTTAGGAACTTTTGTGTACGGATTACTAAGTAAGAAATTACCTAGTTAAATTGGAAAATAAAAACTGAAAACTTTAAAACCAAATTTAGCACCATTTAAACATGCAAAAACACTTAACAGATAGTTTTGGAAGACAAATGGACTATGTCCGATTAGCAGTAACCGACCGTTGTAACTTGCGTTGTCAATATTGCATGCCTGCTCACGGAATAGAAATTGCTCCTCGTGCAGATTTATTGACTTTTAAAGAAATGTATCGGATAACGCGTGTTCTTTCAGAGTTGGGTGTTACAAAAATTAGACTAACTGGAGGTGAGCCTTTTGTAAGAAAAGATTTTATTGGATTTTTAGAAATGCTATCTTTTAATGATTTATTAGAAGCTATTAATATTACTACTAACGGAGCAATGATTTCCAAGCATATTCCAACCTTGGAAAAGATGGATAAAATTAAACATATTAATTTAAGTATTGATAGTCTAAAGAAAGAGAAGTTTAATCAAATAACTAGACGAGATGTATTTCCACAAGTCTATCAAACTTTTGAAAATTTAGAGAAAAGTAGTTTGAATTTAAAATTAAACGTTGTCGTTCAGCCAGGTTTTAACACAGATGAAATTGTAGATTTTGTAGCTTTAACGAAAGATAAGAACGTGTCAGTTCGTTTTATTGAGGAAATGCCGTTTAATGGAAAAGGACAACGAGAGATGGGTGAAAATTGGAATTATACTCGAATTTTAGCAGAGATAAACACTAAATTTGATACTAAGCCTATTATTTCTGAAAAATCATCAACCTCAAAGAATTTCAGAGTCGATGGACACAAAGGAACTGTAGGGATTATTCCTGCATTTACTCGAACTATTTGTGGTGATTGTAATAGAATTAGGATCACACCCATAGGAACTTTTAAAAACTGTTTGTTTGACGACGGAGTTTTTAATATCAGAGATTTTTTGAGAAATGGAGCGAGCAATAACGATTTAAAAGAATTGTTTTTATCATTGGTAAAAGAAAAGCACGCAAATGGTTTTATAGCAGAAGCAAACCGTAAAAAAGGAAATGTTTCCGAAAGTATGTCAACTATAGGAGGATAATATGATTTCAGTACAAGAAGCTTTACGAACTGTTTTAAACAACACCCAAGATTTTGGCTTGGAAGAAATTCCGTTTTTAGAATCTATAGGTAAAGTATTAAAAGAAGAGATTGTTGCCGATAGAGATTTTCCGCCATTTAATAGAGTTTCTATGGATGGGATAGCCTTCAATCATCGTTTTTTTGAACAAGGGATTAAAGAATTTACTATTGAAGGAATTCAAGCGGCAGGTGCAGAGCAAAAAACCATGAGAACAGATTCAAACTGCATGGAAGTAATGACTGGAGCGGTTTTGCCCCTTAATACAGATACGGTTATTCGTTATGAAGATATAGAGATTAAAAACGGAATTGCAACGATTAGTTCGAGAGCATTAGAATTAGGTAAAAATATTCATACAAAAGGAAGAGACAGAAGTAAAGGAGAGTTGCTTATTCCAAAAGAGAGAACTATTACAGCTGCAGAAATTGGAGTGATTGCTACCGTTGGAAAGGCTACTGTAAAAGTTGCTAAAACTCCAAAAGTAATGATTATTTCTACGGGTGATGAATTGGTTGAAGTGGATGAAACTCCACTGGCACATCAGATTAGAAGAAGTAATGTATTTACGCTAGTTTCTTTGTTGGAAAAATTAAATATTAAAGCTGAAACCTCACATATTACTGATGATAAAGAAGTGCTAAAAGATAAAATATCCAGTTATTTAGATGTTTACGATGTTTTACTATTTAGCGGTGCTGTTAGTAAAGGGAAATATGATTTTCTACCTGAAGTTTTTAAAGAACTAGCCGTAAAAAAACTATTTCATAAAGTATCACAAAGGCCTGGTAAACCTTTTTGGTTCGGGAGTACAGCTTCTTCAAGTATGACTATGCGAGATGGAAAACAAGATAAAAAAAATTCGACAGTTGTCTTTGCATTTCCAGGAAATCCAGTTTCTACTTATGTAAACTGTTTAGCGTATTTTTATCCTTGGTTTGCAAAATCAGCAGGATTTGAATTGAAAGAAGAAACTGTAATTTTAGGAGAAGAGATTCTTTTTAAGCCAGATTTAACTTACTTTTTGCAAGTTAGAATTGATATTAAATTAGGACATTTAGTCGCGTTTCCTGTCAAAGGAAATGGTTCAGGAGATTTGGCAAGTCTGGTAGAAGCCGATGGATTTATTCAGCTACCGAAAGAAACTACAGAATTTAAAAAAGGCGAGATATTCTCGTTTATTAGATATAGATAATGAATAAATTTTCACATTTAAATAAAAATAATCAACCTAAAATGGTGAATGTTTCTGGAAAGGAAACCACTAAAAGAACTGCCATAGCTAAAGCATCAATGTTTTTAGGAACAGAAATAATTTCTCATTTTAAAGATGATGAACTCACCACAAAAAAAGGACCTGTTTTTCAGACAGCTATTATTGCAGGAATTCAAGCAGTAAAAAAGACTTCTGAACTTATTCCGATGTGTCATCCTTTGATGATTAATGGCGTAGATATTGACATAAATATTTTGGATGATGAAAGTTTAGAAGTTTACTGTAAAGTAATAATAGAAGGAAAAACAGGCGTAGAAATGGAAGCCTTAACAGGAGTGTCTGCTACTTGTTTAACTATCTATGACATGTGTAAATCTATTTCGCAACAAATGATGATTAAAGAAATTAAATTAGTTGAAAAAACAGGTGGAAAATCGGACATAAAAAATGGCTAAACACCAAAAACATACAAATTTAGTTAGAAGAAGTAACGGTAATTTTGCTCCCAGCGAAGTTGCTTTTTTAGGATCGACATGTGCTATTATATCTGAGTTTGTTCAGAAAGTTTCAGAAAGTTTATCACACTACAATCTTGCCTATTTTGATGCGTCTCATGCAAAAGATGTAAAAGACAACAAGTTGTCTGATTTTACATTTCATCACGATGGGAATCTTAGTATCACTACCTCCAGACCAATTAATGAGTACGTTCAACGCATACAGTTTTCACAGTTCGATTATCTGTTTATAAATGGGAATCATTACGCTGGCGAGAAACAAATTATTTTTTTAGATACAGAAAAAGAAGCATCTATCAATAAAAGAATAGATCAGATTTCTAATATTCAATTTTTTGTCAAACTGACTCAAGAAAGCAAGCCATTTCAATCATTAAAAGATAAGTTTTTAAATTGGAAAGAGATTCCGACTTATGGAATTGATGAGCGTGAAGAAATTTTAGAGCATATAGCTAGAATGGTTTCAGAAGCTATTCCGTCTATTAAAGGATTGGTTTTAATTGGTGGGAATAGTACTCGAATGGGAAACGACAAATCGGAATTGAATTATCATGGAAAACCTCAAAAAGAGTTCGCTAAAGAGTTATTTCAAAATCAGAGTTTTGAAACATATTATTCTGTGCAAAATAATCAAGGGAATGATGATGAGATTCATGACACATTTTTCAATTTAGGTCCGTTTGGCGGAATCTGTTCGGCATTTCAGAAGGATCCAAATTCAGCATGGATTGTTTTGGCCACGGATCTGCCATTTATCAATCAAGATTTGGTGAAACTATTAGTAGAAAAAAGAAATCCAGCCAAAGCTGCTACAGCTATTAAAGGGAAAGGAAAACAATTCCCAGAGCCTTTAATTACTATTTATGAACCCAAAGCGTATCCAATTTTATTACAATATTTAGCACAAGGATATTCTTGTCCTCGTAAAATGCTGATTAATTCTGATGTAGAAATTGTGGAAGTCGCAGATGATTTAATTCGGAACATAAATACTTCTAAAGAATATGAATCCGCTAAAAAAGAAATAAATAATTAACTAATAAAATCATTTTTGTCATAGCAGAAAGGAGAAGTAAATGAAAGTCACGCAACAACAATTTTTTAAACGCCAGATAATGTTATCAGAAATTGGTAAAGAAGGTCAGCAAAAACTTCAAGATGCTAAGGTATTGGTAGTTGGTTGTGGTGGGTTGGGAAGTCCAATTGCAGTATATTTAGCTTCTAGCGGAATTGGAAAACTTCATTTAGCTGATTTTGATCAGGTTGATATCACCAATTTACACAGACAAGTATTTTATTCTTTAGAAGACGTTGGTCATTATAAATCGGAATGTTTAGCAAAATTTATTCATGAACGAGCACCGTTTACTAAAGTTGGTTTCTCAACAGAACCCATCACAAAAATAAATGGAACTGAATTGATTTCACAATATGATATTATTGTAGACGGCACCGATAGTTTGCCTACAAAATATTTACTAAATGATATTTGTGTTATGGAAGGGAAGCCATTTGTTTATGGTTCTTTATATAAATTTGATGGCTATGTGAGTACCTTCAATTTTTTACAAGAAGACGGAGGATATTCAGCTAATTTAAGAGACGTATTTTCTGAAATGAATATAGATATTCCCAATTGTGAGGAAGCAGGAACACTTAATGCAATTGTAGGATTAATTGCCACTGCTCAAGTAAATGAAGTATTAAAAATTGTGACAGGTATTGGTAAACCATTAGTGAATGAATTATTAATCTACAATACGCTCCAAAATACCCAATTAAAGATAAAACTATCATCACAAATGGTAAAAGAAAAGATTGCATCAATATTTAAAATAGAAAACTATTTTGATGCTGCCTGCGAAACTCAAAATCCAGCCTGGCAAATTTCACCAGCAGAATTAAAAAATAAAATTGGCGATGCTAATCTTAAATTAATCGCTGTATTGCCTAATTTGAAATTACCATTTAAAGTTGACCAAACCTTTTCAATAAAAGAATTTGATGTTAATACTTTTATCTTTGACCAATTGAAAACTTACGTGATGATATGCCAAAGAGGATTTAATAGTTACGAGGTAACAAAACAAGTAAAAGAAAAATATCCAACATTAGATGTTTTGAGTTTAACAGGAGGAATAAGTAGTTATTGATGAAGAATTTAGTCGATTTTTATACGGAAGAGAATCTTAGATTAGAAGAAGAATTAAAAAAAATAAAAGCGAGGTTAGCCAACTTGAGTATTTTACGTTTACTGGTTTTCTTTCTAACATCATTTGGAATTTATTTTTTATTTGGAAGCTTAATAATAGTATCAATTATTACTGTAGTTGGAATTACTTTTTTTTCCTTTTTATTGAGTAGGTATTTAAATACAAAAGAGAAAAAAAAGTTAGTTCAGCGAAAGATTTTAATCAATAAAACAGAGATTAGAGTATTGGAAGGCGATTTTTCATTTCTTCCAACAGGAAAAGAATTTGCAGATAGTTATCATTATTTTAGTCACGATATAGATGTATTTGGTAGTCATTCATTCTTTCAATATATCAATAGAACATCAACCCAACAAGGAACTAAAGAATTAGCAAGAACAATTATTGAAAATCATATTATTTCAATCGATAAAAAACAAGAGGCAATTAAAGAATTGTCAAAAAAAGTAGTTTGGAGACAGCATTTTTCCGCCTTAGCAAGCTTGGTTAAAACTAATCATTCTTCAACAATCATTCTAGATTTTATTCAGGAATATTCTGTGGTTTTCTCAAAGACAACTTCAATGTTACCTGTATTATTTTCGATAGCGAGTTTTCTTTTAGTTGGCTTGTTTTATTTTGCTATTATTCCTTTTAGCGTACTAATTATCTGGATTTTTATAGGCTTAGGAATCACCGCAATTTTCTTTAAAAAAACCCAGGAAATCTATGTAAATTCAGACAAAGCTAAAGCTACTTTTAAACAATATTATTTGCTACTACAGGAAATAGAAAACAGTCATTTTTTATCAAAAATTTTACAAGAGAAACAACAAATTATTCAATCAGAAAAACAAAAAGCATCTATAATTTTTATGAAATTTTCTAAGATTTTAGATGCTTTTGATCAACGGAATAATTTATTGATAGCGTTTATTGGAAATGCTTTTTTCTTATGGGATCTAAGAAATGCAATAAATGTAGAAGCTTGGATTACTGAATATAAACATACCGTTAAACAATGGTTTGAAGTCATTGCTTTTTTTGATGCTGAAAATTCTCTAGCTAATTTCTGTTTCAATCACCCAGACTATATATATCCAAAAATAGTCAAAGAAAACATTTTGATTGAATCTACCCAATTAGGACATCCATTATTAAATCCAGAAAAGAGAATAGACCATGACTTCATAATTTTAGACAAAGAATTTTTTATCATTACAGGTGCAAATATGGCTGGTAAAAGCACGTTTTTAAGAACTGTCTCTTTGTCTATCGTAATGTCTAATATAGGATTGCCTGTTTGTGCAAAGTCATTTAAATATACTCCTGTTAAATTAATTACTAGCATGAGAACTTCTGATTCTTTGGCAGATGATGAATCGTATTTTTACTCCGAATTAAAACGATTAAAACTTATTGTAGAAGCTATTAAGTCTGACGACTATTTTGTTCTTTTAGATGAAATCTTAAAAGGAACCAATAGCAAAGACAAAGCCATTGGATCAAAGAAATTTGTTGAGAAACTAGTAGTATCTCGTTCCACAGGTATAATCGCTACTCATGATATTAGTTTGTGTGATCTAGAAGCTGATTTTTCAGAAATCAAGAACTACTATTTTGATGCAGAAATTATCAATGAAGAATTGTATTTCGATTATCTTTTTAAAAAAGGTATTTGTAAAAATATGAATGCTTCTTTCTTGTTAAAGAAAATGAAAATAGTTTAAGAAATGAAATTACGGACGTGAATTGACCCAAACTTCACCATCAGAAAAATATTCTTTTTTCCAAATAGGAACAGATTTTTTTAAAGTATTAATGGCAAATTCACACGCTTCAAAAGCGGCTTTTCTATGTGGAGCAGCAACAGTTATTATTACTGGAATTTCACCAATTTTTAATATTCCTTCGGCATGATGAATGGCGATTTTTTTAATCGAAAACATATCTAAAGCCATTTCAGCAATATGTTGCATTTCTTTTATTGCCATAGGTTTATAAGTAGAGAAATCTAACTGAGTTACTTTTTTGCTTTGTGTATTATTCCTAACAGTTCCTACAAAGGTTGCGATCCCACCACAAGAATTATCTGTCACAAACCCATAACATTCTTCTAAACTTAGTTTTTCTGCAGTAATTTTAATGTAAGTATTGCTCATAGTTCCACAAAAATAGCAAATCTAGAACGTATCTTTACAAAAATAATTTTTGACTTCAATTATCATGAAAACCTTTTTTAGAGTTGTTAGTTTTTTAGAGGGGACCTCTTATTTATTATTGCTTTTTGTTGCCGTTCCTATTAAGTATTGGATAAATGACCCCCAATATGTAAAGCTATTGGGAATGCCACACGGATTATTTTTTGTAGCCTATTTAATATTTGCCTTTTTATTGAAATCAGAGATGAAATGGAGCACAAAGAATCTTGGAGTTATTTTATTGGCATCTATTATCCCCTTTGGTACTTTTTATGTAGACAAGAAATATTTGAGAAACTAGATTTAATTTTGAGAGTGATTTTCGTCAAGGATGATTAAGATTTATCAAAGGTATAGTCACATTATTTTATCCTCCACTAACTGGCGGAATAATTGCAACAACATCATTTTCATTTAAGACTGTTTCGTCTAAAGCATAACTTTCATTTACAGCAATTGCGTAAGAATTGATTTGTGATAATTGAGGGTATTGCTCTTGTAATTGTCCTTTGAATTGCAAAACAGTTGTGTTTATACGAACTAAAATGGCCACGTTTGTTGCCCCTATTAAGTCTTTTGAAATTCCGAAAAAAAGCACTTTTAATTTCATAAACCCAAAGATAAAGGATATTTTAATTAGAAGGCAATTCCAAATAAGAAACCATCTTTATTATTTCCGTTAAAGGTAGAGCGAACATAATCAATACGTAAAAATCGCCATTTTCCAAATCCAATATTATCTAGTCCAACAGAATATTCAGAATATGGTTTTTTCCCGTTAGTAAATAATCCTTTTGCTTCAACAACTAAATGAAAATTTAGTTTATTGATTAATGGAATTTTACTCAATAAATATCCCTTAAAATTATGTTCAAGATGTACTTCTGCATATTTGTTATTGCTGCTAAATTGATAGTAGTCTAATAGTCCAAAACTACTAATCCTATTGGCAGAAGCGAGATTTAATTGATTTCCGTTTGCATGTAAATAATCCATAAATGGAATATTATTTTGTTGTAGAAAAATTCCAGAACGTACATTGTATCTAAAGTCTCCACGGTTTCCTAAGGAAATAAATTGACGAATATTTGCAATAAATAAATCAGAATTAAAATCACTATTATTTGCTCCAAAATTCTTCCGATAATTTACAGATAACGATGGGTGTTTAGAGTTTCCCAGACTAAACTTCCTATTAGGGTACGATAAATAATTCTGACTAATGACAAAATTTGCACCTATATTTAATGTTGCAATTTTATGTTCCGTAAAAGGAGCTGTAAAGTCTGAAGGGTCTAATGGATTATTAGACTGAAAAGCAATATTTCTTCCAAATATTAAATAGCTTGTTGTATTATACAATGGTCTTCTATTAGCGTATTCTAAAGAGCTGTTAATATAAATTCCGTTTGTGACTTCTTGAGAGTAGTTAACCTTACCAAACGTTTTCTCATAAATTTTCAGATAGTTTTCTTTTCCTAATAAAGAATAGATTGTATTGTTTCGTCTAGAGATTGGATTACTATTATTAAATTGACTGGTAGTGATTCCTCCTGAAATAGAAAGTCTTGGTTTATCAAGATTATTCCATTTCTTATTAAAATAAAACACAGGTCTTATCTTTTTCTCTGAGCTGCCATAATTTACATTAACACTTGTATTAATCCATTTCCCCTTGTTATTTAAACGGTTGAAATAACTAATACTTGTTGATGCATTCCATCCTTGAACAGTGTTATATGCGATGCTATTCAAAGGAGAATCAAAAGAAATAGACCATTTTCTGTATGAGTTTCTGAAGGTATACCCCATAACCATTGATAGTGGGTTAAAAGTATTGCCTTTTTTATCTATAGAATCTAAATATTTTTTCGATTTTCTAATTAATTTAATATTATCTTTTAATGTGTAATCTTTTGTTTCCTCTATCGTTAAGGGAACTGGTCTTAGCTGATTCCAAAAAAGGCTATCCTTTTCTGTTGCTCCATTTTCAAAAGATAAAACTTCACGTGTAAATGTTCCTTTTTTAAAATTTGGTGAAAAATTGTAGTCAGAATAGGCTGCAGAAAATCGTCCGTCAACATTAAATCCCAAAAAACCAAATTTAAAATCTATGGTTTGCGAAATTTTAATCCAAGCATTGTTTATTTCAGAATAATTATAGTTTTGTTTGAACTTTAAAACATCTATAACAGGAATACCTACTTGCTTTCCAGTAGCAATTAAATCAACTCCATAAATGGCCCAATCATCTTCAACAATATAAATAAAGCCGCTAAAAACTCTATCACCATCTCTTTTAGGAATTACTTTTATCTTATTAATAAATCGTCCATTTTTTCCATAAAAAGACCCTTCTAATTTAAATTTATAATATGCAAAAGCTCTATCTGAAACTGGGGATACAATATTGCTTTCTGCTACAGTTACTAAGTTGCTATAAAAATCAAAGTTAGCTTCTTCAGCTCTGTTAAAACTTATTCCGTTATCTGATCCACTCACTTTAGAGGCAATTATCTTCTCTTTGAAATTTTGAGGTTTTTTTTGATATGTAATTGTTGATACCGTTTCAGATAGGTAAATAATACCTGTTCTGGTAGAATCTAACCCACCTCCCAAATCACCAATACTTTGACCTAATATTTTTTCTGGAGCATCTTTTACTTTAAATAATCCTCTAGAGTAGAAGTTGGCTGTAAATTCTTTGTAGGTATTTGTGTTTTTTTCTTTATTGTTAATAGTACTTCTAATAATTTTATTTGCAGGGTTCTCTGAAGTAGCAATAGAAATTTCATCTAAAATTACTTTCTCATCCTCTAAGACTACATTCACTTGAAACGGGAAATCATCTATAGAAACTGGTTTTTTAACAATTTTATAGCCTAGAAATTGAAAAACTATTACGTAATCTCCCGGTTTTTTAATATCTAACTCATAGTATCCATTTTCATTAGAGGTAGTTCCTGTAAATGTTTTGTCTAGGTAAACACTTACAAAAGATAGTGGGTTTTGTTTGGTGTCTGTAATCCTTCCTGTTACCTGAGAAAAAGTAGAATTACAAAATAATAATAGAGTTAATAGTGTAATCTTTTTCATAAATAAACTATAATTTAACTTTAACAAACATACGGTATAGCAATCTATTTTGCTGTATAAATTTTGTTAGATAAGATAAATAAAGTCTTGAAACTCTATAGACCTCTTTTCTCTGATATAGTTTATATTTGTAAGTCTCAAACAAAAAACAAATTGATGAGTAATTCTAGAAAAAGACACGAAGCTTTACTATACCATGCCAAACCAAAACCAGGGAAAATAGAGGTTGTACCTACTAAAAAATACGCAACCCAACATGATTTGGCCCTGGCGTATTCCCCAGGAGTTGCCGAACCTTGTTTAGAAATTGCAAAAGATAAAAAAAACGTATACAAATATACTGCTAAAGGAAACTTAGTAGCAGTCATAACTAATGGTACAGCTGTTTTAGGACTAGGTGATATTGGTCCTTTAGCCTCAAAGCCTGTAATGGAAGGGAAAGGGTTGCTATTTAAAATATTTGCAGATATAGATGTTTTTGATATAGAAATAGATGCTACAGATGTGGATAAATTTGTAGAAACAGTAAAAGCCATAGCCCCTACTTTTGGTGGAATTAACCTAGAAGACATTAAAGCGCCAGAAGCTTTTGAAATTGAAAGAAGATTAAAAGAAGAGCTAGATATTCCTGTTATGCATGATGATCAGCATGGAACGGCTATTATTTCTGCTGCTGCTTTAAAAAATGCATTAGAAATAATAGAAAAAGATATTTCTAAAGTCCAGATAGTTGTCAATGGAGCTGGAGCAGCTGCTATCTCTTGTACTCGATTATATCTAAGGTTGGGTGCTAAGAGAGAGAATATTGTAATGTGCGATAGCAAGGGTGTTATCAAAAAAAATAGAGATAATTTAACTTCTCAGAAAAAAGAATTTGCCACAAGTAAAGACTTGAATACTTTAGATGAAGCCATGCAAAATGCAGATGTATTTATTGGTTTATCTAAAGGAAATGTAGTGTCGCCACAGATGTTACTTTCTATGGCAAAAGATCCTATTGTATTTGCTATGGCAAATCCAGAGCCAGAAATTGAATATGATGTTGCTTGTGCAACAAGGGAAGACATTATAATGGCTACAGGAAGGTCAGATCATCCTAATCAGGTAAACAATGTATTAGGTTTCCCTTTTATTTTTAGAGGTGCTTTAGATGTTAGAGCTACAAAAATTAATGAAGAAATGAAAATGGCCGCTGTAAACGCTTTAGCAGATCTAGCGAAGCAATCAGTTCCTGAACAAGTAAATATTGTATATGATGAAGTAAGTTTATCTTTTGGAAAAGAGTATATCATTCCAAAACCATTTGATCCTAGATTAATTTACGAGATTCCACCAGCGATTGCAAAAGCAGCAATTAAATCAGGCGTAGCTTTAGAGCCTATTGAAGATTGGGCTAAGTATAAAGACGAATTAATGGAAAGGTCTGGAATAGGAAGTAAAGAAATAAGACTATTACACAACAGAGCTAAAAGAAGTCCGAAGAGCATTGTGTTTGCAGAAGCAGATCATTTAGATGTATTGAAAGCAGCTCAAAGAGTGTATGAGGAAAAAATAGGATATCCAATCTTACTAGGTAGGAAAGATGTTATTTTAGCATTAAAAGAAGAGCTAGGCTTTACGGCAGAGGTTCCGATTTATGACCCTAAAACTGACGAGGAAACAGAGCGAAGAGATCATTTTGCTTTTAAATACTGGGAAACAAGACAACGAAAAGGAATCAGTTTACATCAAGCAAAAAAATTAATGCGAGAGCGAAATTATTTTGCTGCTATGATGGTTAATGAAGGAGAGGCGGATTCTCTTATAACAGGATATTCTAGGCCTTATCCAACTGTTGTAAAACCAATGATTGAGTTGATTGGTAAAGATAAAGGAGTAACAAGAATCGCTGCAACTAATTTAATGCTAACGAAACAGGGACCTTTGTTTTTAGCAGACACCACCATAAACATAAACCCAACTGCAAAAGATTTAGCCAAGATTTCTCAAATGACCTATAAGATTGCAAAAATGTTTGGGATGAAACCAAATATTGCGATGCTGTCTTTTTCTAATTTTGGATCATCAAACTCTGAAAGTTCAAGAAAAATTCAAGACGCAGTTTCTTATATTCACAGACATTTTCCCAATGTAACTATAGATGGAGAATTACAAGCAGATTTTGCCTTAAATCCAGAAATGCTAGCCAAAGAATTTCCTTTTTCTAAATTAAATGGTAAAAAAGTAAATGTGCTGATTTTCCCAAATTTAGAATCTGCTAATATTACTTATAAATTATTAAAACAAATTGACGGTTCTGAGTCAGTTGGTCCTATTATTCTTGGTTTTAAAAAACCTGCACACATAATACAACTAGGGGCAAGTGTAGATGAAATGGTTAATATGTCGGCAGTTGCAGTAGTAGACGCACAACAAAAACAACGAAAGGAATAAATAATTTATTATATTAGAATAAGAAAGAAGAATATGATCACACAAATTAGAGGAAGACTTGTAGAAAAAAACCCAACATATGTAGTTGTTGATTGTTCAGGAGTAGGGTATTTATTACACATATCACTACAAACTTTCTCAGCACTACCAGAAGATGAGAATGTACGACTATTTGCCCATCTCTCAGTTAGAGAAGATGCCCATACACTCTTTGGATTTATGACCAAGACAGAAAGAGAGGTTTTTAAGTTACTTATCTCTGTGTCAGGTGTTGGTCCTAGTATTGCTAGAACTATGTTATCATCAATGAGCTCGGAAGAAGTTCAGCATGCAATAGCGTCAGATAATGTAGCTTTAATTCAATCTGTTAAGGGTATTGGAGCAAAGACAGCACAACGAGTTATTGTAGATTTAAAAGATAAAATTTTAAAAACGTTTAATATTGACGAACTTTCCTTGAATATAAACAATACAAACAAAGAAGAAGCGTTATCTGCATTAGAAGTTTTAGGGTTTAATAGAAAGCAATCTGAAAAAGTAATAGTTGGGATCCTTAAAGATTCTCCAGATGAAACAGTAGAACTGTTAATTAAAAAAGCACTAAAGAATTTATAGTCAATTGAAATATTTTCAAAAATATATTATTTGTTTTTTATTTTTTGCTGGTCTTGCGAACTCAATACTAGCGCAAAATAATTCAAAAAGTAAAGACTCTATAACTATAAATAAAGACACTCTTGATTTAAAATATAATTTCAATCATTCACGAACGGGTAATATGTTGTTAAATTATCCTTCTAAAATTGAGGTGATATATGACAAGGTTCTTGACAAGTATGTATTTGTAGAAAAGGTTGGAGATTATTATATCAAAACTCCCATTTTCATGACTCCTGAAGAATATGAAAAATATAGATTAAACAGAGATATGTTAGAGTATTTCAAGAGCAAAGTAGCAGCAGAAAAGAGTAAAAAAGCCTCAGATAAAAAAGATTTGCTACCAACATATTATGTTAATAATAAGTTTTTTAAAACTATTTTTGGAGGAAATGAAATAAAGATTACTCCAACAGGTAATGTCAACTTAAAGCTCGGGTTTATTTATCAAAATACAGAAAACCCTCAATTATCAGAACAAAATAGAAGTAGTTTTACCTTTGATTTTGATCAGCAAATAAATGCTGGAATTCAAGCTCAAATTGGGGAAAGATTAAAGATAACTGCCAACTATGATACACAATCTACCTTTGATTTTCAAAACCTTATTAGGGTAGAATTTATACCTCCTTCGCTTTCTGATGTTAAATATGGTGAAGATGGAATTATACAAGGAATTGAGGCTGGAAATATTTCTATGCCAATTAAAAACTCTTTAATTAATGGGGCGCAAAGTTTATTCGGATTAAAGACAAAACTTCAATTTGGGAAAACAAATATAACGGCTGTTTTTTCTCAACAAAACTCAGAAAGCACCTCAGTTACTGCTGAAGGAGGATCGTCTGTTCAAGAATTTGAGTTAAGAGCCACAGATTATGATAATGACAGACACTTTTTCTTATCACAATACTTTAGAGAAAACTATTCTAGTTCTTTGCAAAATTATCCACTAGTTAGCAGTCCAGTTAATATTACTAGAATTGAAATTTGGATTACCAATAGAAATGCTTCTGTAGAAGACTTTAGAAGTATTGTTGCTTTAGCAGATATAGCAGAACCAGTGTCTGAAAACTATGTTAGTTTAGATGGTTTGGTAACACCATCATTAACAGCTCCTACTGTTAATGGAATTGCATTACCGACCAATGAATCTAACAATATTTTTAATGCCTTATCTAGTTCACAAATAAGAGATATAGCAACTGTTGATAATTATCTTTCTGGAACTTACGGGATGAATCAAGGCTCTGATTATAGTTTATTACAAAACGCTAGAAAATTACAACCTAATGAATATACCTTAAACTCTCAATTAGGATTTATTTCATTAAACAGAAGATTAAATGATGGAGAAGTTTTAGCTGTTTCTTACGAATATACTGTAGTGGGAGCCTCTAATGGAAAAACTTCATTTAAGGTTGGGGAGTTTTCAAACGATGGAATTTCTTCTCCAGAAAACCTAGCAGTAAAGCTATTAAGAAGTGAAATTTTAACTACTAAAAGAACTATAGCAGGTATAGAAGAGGCATTTCCTACATGGAATCTAATGATGAAAAACGTATATGCTCTTGGAGCATCTCCCTTAACAACAGATGGCTTTCGTTTTGAGATTCAGTACAGAGATGACCAAACCGGAGTTTCTTCAAATACGCTTCAAAATGCCCAAAGTACAGATGTGGCAACTAAACCACTTTTACAAGTATTTAATTTAGATAGATTAGATCAAACCCAATTTCAAACTCCTGACGGTTATTTTGATTATGTAGAAGGTATCACCATTAACTCACAAAAAGGATATGTAATTTTTCCACAAGCAGAGCCTTTTGGAAACGGATTAGAATCGTCGTTAAATGTTTCATCAGATATTGATTTGTATGTATTTGACGAACTATATTTAGACACAAAAATTAACGTAAAAAACAACAATCAAAATAAAGATAAATTTTTATTAAAAGGATATTTTAAATCTGAAGATAGTGGAGGAATTCCTTTAAATGCCTACAATGTTCCCAGAGGGTCTGTGAGTGTAACTGCTGGAGGTAGGCAGTTGGTAGAAGGAATAGACTATGTAGTAGATTATATGGCAGGTCGTGTTCAAATATTAGACCCTGGTTTGCAATCATCAGGAATTCCGATTCAAGTTTCTACAGAGAATAATGCGGTATTTAATCAACAAAGAAAAACATTTATGGGAGTTGATGTTGAGCATAATTTCAATGAAAACTTCATTTTAGGAGCGACTGTTTTAAATGTAAATGAAAGACCGCTAACACCAAAAGTAAATTTCGGAGGTGAGCCAATTAACAATACTATGTTGGGAATGAATTTAGATTTCTCAACAGAAATGCCGTTGTTTACCAAACTAGCAAATAAATTACCTTTTGTAGATACAGATGTTCCATCTAACTTGTCAGTAAAAGCAGACATGGCTTATTTAATTCCAGGCTCACCAAAAGGAATTGATGTTGATGGTTCTTCGACAGCTTATATAGATGATTTTGAAGCTTCTCAAATACCTATTAGTCTATTAACTCCTTTGCAATGGTATACTGCAAGTACTCCAGCTACTCCTACATTTCCAAATTTTAATGGAAGTTTAAGTAATAATATAAGTTATAATAATCAAAGGTCTAGAATTGCCTGGTATACCATAGACCCTATTTTTTATGGTGCTGGAGATACGCCCGGAAATATAGATGCAGATGCACTTTCTAGGGCAGAAACAAGGCAAGTTAATTTTGATGAGTTATTCCCAAATCAAGAATTAGATATTACCCAACAAACACTAATAAGAACCTTAGATTTAGCTTTTTTCCCAAGTGAAAGAGGTCCTTATAATTTTGAACAACCATCAAACTTGACGACTCCATCAATACTTGAAAACCCACAAGATCGTTGGGCAGGTATCATGCGTCCATTAACAACTAATAATTTTGAACAAGCGAATGTAGAGTATCTTCAGTTTTGGATGATGGATCCTTATACTAATTATTCTATTACCAATGCAGAAGGTTTGCCATCAGGTATAAACCCTCAAGATTTACAAAATCAGATTGGAGATTTATATATTAATCTTGGAAATATTTCTGAAGATATCTTGAAAGATAATCGAAAAATGTATGAGAACGGTCTACCAATAGACGATTTATCAACCAATACAACTTCCACTATTTGGGGGAAAGTTCCTACGAATCCATCAATTATTTATGCTTTTGATTTAGAGGACGATTCAAGAACTAGACAGGACATTGGATTAGACGGGTTAACAGATGATGAGGAAAGAATAAAGTTCCCTGCATTGGCAGGTTTAGATGATCCTGCTTCAGATAATTACAGGTATTACAGAGGTGGTGATTTTGAGACTACCGACGCCTCAATTATATCCAGATATAAATTATTTAATAACACGCAAGGAAATTCACCAACATTAAATCAATCTGCAGAATCTTATCCAACATCATCATCAACATATCCAGATGTAGAGGATATCAATAAAGATCAAACTATGAATACGGTTGAAAGCTTTTTTGAATATAAAGTTTCATTAAATAGCACCGACTTAGTCGTTGGACAAAACTACATTGTTGATCAAAAAGAAACACAAGTTACTCTAAACAATGGAGAAACTCAAACTGCCAAATGGTATCAATTTAGAATTCCAATTCGAAGTGGAGTGCCCATTAATAACATATCTGATTTTAATAGTATTCGCTTCATTAGAATGTTTATGACTAATTTTAGAATGCCTGTAGTTCTTCGTTTTGGAGAATTGGATTTAGTTAGAGGAGATTGGAGACGCTATAGAAGAACATTAGATCCAGCCATAACTCCAGATCAAACATTAGATCCAGAAGAACTGAACGATTTTGAAGTTGGAGTTGTTAATATTGAGCAAAATGAGGGGAGATATGTCTTGCCTCCAGGTATTGAAAGAGAACGACTACAAGGAAGTACAACAGTTCAGCAGCAAAATGAGCAATCAGTTACTTTAAAAGTAACGAATCTTCCTCAAAATAAAGTAAGAGCTATTTACAAAAACATAAGTATAGATCTTCGTAGGTATAAAGAATTAAAAATGTTTTTACATGCTGAGCCATTAAAAGTTGGAGGTGTAGATGATGATGAATTAACAGCTATTATTCGATTAGGAACTGATTTAAATAATAATTTCTATCAGTTAGAAATTCCTTTAAAAATATCTCCTAATGGAAGTTTAGCTCCACTAGATGTTTGGCCAGAAGGAAATAATTTAAAAGCTATCCTAGAACAATTAGGAAAAATAAAATTAGCAAGAGACGTCGCTAACGCTCCTATCAACGAATTATTTTCAGCTTCAGAAGGAAATGAAGGGCCATTGGTTCTTAGAGTAAAAGGAAATCCAACATTAGCTCAGATTAGAACTATAATGTTAGGAGTTAGGAATAATAGTCCATTAGATAAAAGTGCGGAAATTTGGTTTAATGAATTACGTTCTGCAGGTTTTGACAATGAAGGGGGTTGGGCTGCTGTAGTAAGTGCAGACGGAAATTTTGCTGATGTAGCAAACTTTTCTATGACTGGAAGAATGCAGACTGTTGGATTTGGAGGTGTAGAAGACAGAGTAAGTCAGCGATCACTTGATGAAACGAAGGAATATGATATTTCTACTAGCATTAATTTAGGTAAAATAATGCCTAAGAAATGGGGTATAGAATTACCAATGAATTATAGTATCGGAGAACAATTTATAGATCCAAAATTTGATCCTCAATACCAAGACGTTCAACTTACAGCAATTGAAGAAGCTAATTTACCATCAAATCTACCAAGAGGGACAGATGTCTCTAGAGATTACACAAAGCGTATGAGTGTTAGCTTTATAAATGTAAGAAAAAACCGTAATCCTGAATCTTCTAAGAAACCAAAATTTTATGATGTAGAAAACTTGTCAGTTTCTTACTCTTTCAATGAAGAATCACACAGAGATTATAATATAGAAAGAGCAGTGAATCAAAACCTACTAGCTTCTGCATCTTATAATTTTACTTTTCAATCTAAATTTCTAGAACCTTTCAAGAAAAGTAAATTATTTAAAAGTAAATATCTACAGTTGATTAGAGATTTAAATTTTAACCCTACACCTACTAGCCTTGCCATTAATTCTAGAATTAATAGAAGTTTTAATGAGCAACGATCAAGAAACTTAGTAGAGGGTTTAAGCGCACAACCAATATTAAAACAAAGAAGGTTCTTGTTTGATTGGGATTATGCAGTAGCATTTAATTTCACAAAATCACTAGCAGTAAGTTTTAATGCAACTAATAGTTATATTTATGATGCTTTTGGTAATGGAGATGACCTAGAGATTTTTAATAATTTTTTCAATACAGGAAAGCCTAATCAATACAATCAAAAACTAAACACTACCTATAAATTACCAATCAATAAAATTCCATATTTAGGTTTTATAGGTGTAGATTATGCCTATACAGCAGATTTCGACTGGAGAGCAACTTCTCAAGATCCAACCATTATAGAAAAAGTAGGGAACTTAATTCAGAATGCTAATACTCATAATGTAAATGGATCAATGAATTTTGCAAAACTTTATAAGGACACAAAACTTGAGAATTTATTTGTAAAGAAAAAAAATAGAACAACAACAAGGGTAGCTTCATCGAAAAATCAAATCATACCAAATCAAGTATCAAAAAGTAAAAGGAAAAAATTACCACTGGGTCAAAAAGTACTTAAGGGCTTTTATGATTTAATTACCTCTGTGAAAACAGGAAAAATAAGTTACACAGAAAATAATGGTCAATTATTGCCAGGATATGAACCAACAGTTGGATTATTAGGAAGAAACAATTTTGGTGGAGGTTTAGCTCCCTCGTTAGGATTTGTCTTTGGAAGTCAGGTAGATATTAGAAATAGAGCCCTAGAAAATGGTTGGTTAATAGCACCTAGAGAAGATGGTCAAAGTTATTATGATAAAACATACACTAGAACACATTACGATAAATTAGATTATAATTTTTCCTTAAAACCAGTTAAAGATCTAAATATTGAAATCACTGGGAATAAAATTAAAACAAGAAGTTTGGCTCAACAGTTAGATATTAGGGTAGATTCAAATGACCCTGATGGAAATGGTTTTATAGATGAAACGATACCTGCTTTCATAACAGGAAACTTTAGTACTAGCTATTCAATGTTTTCGACTGCTTTTAAAGGTGGAGATCAACTGTTTGAGCAGTTAAGAATAAACAGGATTGCTATTTCAAGACGATTAGGTGAGCAGGCTGGAATTAATGTAAATGACCCAATCAATATAAACCCGATAGATGGAACAATAGTTGGATATGGTAATAGTAGCCAAGATGTCTTATTACCATCATTTTTAGCCGCATATTCAGGAAAAGATGCAGGAAAAGTTAGTTTAGGTATTTTTAGAAACATCCCTATTCCTGCATGGAATTTGCGTTATACCGGATTCATGAAGTATGATTGGTTTAAAAAGAATTTTAGCAGTTTCAGTATTACCCATGGGTATAAATCATCTTATACTGTTTCTAGCTTTACAAATAATTTACAGTTTGATTCTAATGATCCAACAAATACAAATGCCGCAGGAAATTTTGAATCTTCTATCTTAGTTTCATCTGCAACTTTAGTAGACGAATTTTCACCACTTATTAGAGTAGATATGAAAATGAAAAATTCGTTTTCTATGCGAGGAGAACTAAAGAGAGATAGAACTCTTACAATGAATTTTAATAATACGACACTGACAGATATAAAAGGGGTAGAATATATTTTTGGTTTTGGATATGTGTTTAAGGACGTGAAAATGAAAACATCATTTACAGGAAAAAAGAAAACACTCAAAGGAGATATCAATTTAAGGGCAGATGTTTCGCTGAGAGACAATTTAACCCAAATTAGATCTGTAAACTCTGACAATGATCAAATTAGTGGAGGTCAAAAATTATTTTCAATAAAATTTACTGCAGATTATAGATTAAATAGTAATTTAACAGCGTCGTTTTATTACAATCATCAAACGTCTAGGTATGCGATTTCAACAACATTCCCAAGACAGTCAATAAACGCCGGATTTAACTTTATTTACAACTTAGGAGGAAACAAATAAAAAAATTTAATATGAATATCCCATCAGATTTAAAATACACAAAAGACCACGAGTGGGTTAAAATTGAAGGTAATACAGCTACTGTAGGAATTACTGATTTTGCTCAAGGAGAATTAGGTGATATCGTTTATGTAGATGTAGATACACTAGACGATTCAGTAGAAAAAGACGAAGTATTTGGCTCAGTAGAAGCGGTAAAAACAGTATCAGATTTATTTATGCCGTTGTCTGGAGAAGTTATTGAGTTTAATGAAGGGCTAGAAGATGACCCAGAAATAGTTAATAAAGATCCTTATGGTAAAGGATGGATGATTAAATTATCAATTACAGACGATTCACAACTACTAGATCTTTTAGATGCTGAAAGCTATCAAAAACTTGTTGGAGGATAGAGCTATTTATATCGCTATTTTTATTACAGTTTCAATAGCTATCGGTAGTCTTGTTAAACCAGAGTCCATACTCATAAAATCAATACCAATAAGTGATAAAATACAACACTTAACTGCTTATTTTTTTTTAATGCTTTCATTGTTATATGCATTTTGTAAAAAACCCACTTTTCATAAGAATGTAAAATATTTAATTTTTGGTTGTTTAATTTTCGGCATAATTATTGAAGTTCTTCAAGGAGTAATTACTTCATATAGAGCAGCTAGTTATTTAGACATCATAGCAAATAGTATTGGAGTTTTACTGGCACTTGTAACATTTCATTTCTTTGAAAAAAAAATTCAGGTTTTTTAATGTAAAACTCGTAAATCAAATAATAATTTAGTTAAATTAGCGAACTATAAAATATTTCAGTAATGGAAATCAAGAAAAACCCGAAATCAAATTTAGAAAACTACAGTAAATTGTTCATGCAATTAGGCTTGGTTTTAGCACTTTTTGTGACCTATGTAGCCATAGAGAAAAAGACATTCGATCGCCAGTTTGGTGCTTTAGGAGACATATCAATGGATGCAGACATGGAAGAGGAAATTCCAATTACAGAACGTATTGAGCCAGAAATTCCAAAAACTCCACCACCACCAACCCCAGAAAAAATTGAAGTAGTTGAAGATGAAAAAGAAGTTGAAGAAACAGTCATAGAGTCTACAGAAACAGATGAAACAGAGGCTGTAGAGGTTGAAGAAATTGAAGAAGTTGAGGAAGCTGAAGAAGTTATAGAAGACGTTCCTTTTACCATCATAGAAGATGTACCGGTATTTCCTGGGTGTAAAGGAAACAAAAAAGAATTGAAATCATGCTTTAATAAAAAAATGCAAAAACATTTTCAAAGAAAATTTAATGCAGATTTACCAAACGATTTAGGCTTATCTCCCGGAAAAAAAAGAATTATTATGCTTTTTAAAATAGATAAAGTTGGTAATATAGTAGGTATTAGAGCTAAAGCACCACACCCTAAATTACAGAAAGAAGCTATTAGAATAATTAAGTTACTTCCTAAAATGAAGCCAGGAAGGCAAAGAGGAAAAGCTGTAGGAGTTAAATATACACTACCAATGAGAATCGATGTGGAATAATTTTCAGATTAAAATATATATTTAAAATCTCAGTTTTTAGCTGGGATTTTTTGTTGGTAAACTATTTTATACTTGATTTAAATATCTTTCAGATTAATATCACTACTTTAGTATTTAATAAATGTTTCTGATACTTTTATAAATGATAAAAAATATTTTTCTTAGTACTCTAATACTATTTATAATCACAAGTTGTTCTAATGAAGACCCCATAGATCCAACAGTATATAATCCTGAATTATCAATTGTTAGTAATTTAGATAATGGAGTAATGGTTTTAAATATCCTAGCTGAAGTAGGTTTAGATTCTCTTTATGGTTTAGAATATGGTGGAGGTTTTATATTCCATATCAACGAAATAGATGGAACAACCTTAGTAGCTATGGATTATTCAGAGGCTGGAATTATAGCTTGGGGAGACATATTTGACTTAGACACCAATACAATAATTGGGTCTGGACTTGAAAACACTCAACAAATAGTAGATGGCAATGCTAACGATAATTCTGCTACCGGTATAGAACATGATGGTGATTATGCTTTTAAAATAGTACTTGATCTAGAATATAGAAGCTTTGATGATTGGTTTATTCCAAGTAGAGATTCTATGCAAGCTATTTATGATAATGTACATTTAGAAGGTATGGGAGATTTTAATGAATCTTTAACCTACTGGACTTCAACAAAAGTTGGATATTCCCCTTTTGTGATGAACTTCAGTTTAGATTGGGGTGGTGTAGCTTCTCCTGGTCTTTGTACAAATGCAAATGGCATCATGATTGTTAGAGAATTATAATCTGTCTTAAATATTTATAATAGAATATATTTTTGATAATAGAGACTGTCAAGAATTTCAATAAAATTGTATTTTCAAATTATATAACAAAACATTTTTTAGCATATGAAACCATACTTTGTTCATGAAACATCTGTAATAGATAAGAACTGCAAAATTGGTACTGGAACTAATATTTGGCACTTCAGCCATATAATGTCTAATTGTGTTATTGGAGATAATTGCAATCTTGGTCAGAATGTTGTGATCTCACCAGAAGTGATATTAGGGAATAATGTTAAAGTACAAAACAACGTTTCTATCTATACTGGAGTAGTTTGTGAAGATGACGTTTTTTTGGGTCCCTCAATGGTTTTTACAAATATTACAAACCCTAGAAGTGCTATAAAAAGAAGAGGAAAGTATATAAGTACATTGGTGAAAAAAGGTGCAAGTATAGGAGCAAATGCTACTATTGTTTGCGGTAATGATATTGGAGAATATGCTTTTATAGGAGCTGGTGCGGTAGTCGTAAAAGAAGTATTACCCTATGCATTAGTTGTTGGAAATCCATCAAAACAAATTGGTTGGATTAGTGAATATGGTCATAGATTAGAGTTTGACGAAAAAGGGAATGCAATATGTTCAGAGAGTAAAGAAGAATATCAATTAAACGAGAATAGCGTATTAAAAATCAGTTCTTAAATTTAGAAATATTCTTTAATAATCTATATTTTACTTCCATTTGGATATGTTTTCTTTCAATATTCCGGTATTTGATACTAATACAGATTATCTAACCTTTGTTGGTAGAATACTAAAATGTTTTTTAAAACATTTTGTAAAATAGGAAGGTGACGAATTTGTACAGCAAATTTTAAATAAAAAGTAGTAATAAAAAAACCTCCGTTAGGAGGTTTTTTGTTTAATCTTTATTTACTTAGGATCTTGATATTTGTAGTAATCCTCTACAGGAATCATTAAATGATCGTAACCAGTTCCTTTAAACATGATATAAGGTGCTCCAGAATTAAAATTAGTAGTTTGACCTGCTAATGAAGATGGATCTTTTGGGAAAAGCATTAGATGTGCTCCTGATTCTATCCACTGACCTTCCACAGCGTCTTCTTTGTTAAAAACTAACTGTTTTGTATTGTCTTCTCCCATGTCACCATGAAGCATCCATGCCCAACCATCAGCATCCATCATCGGTGTTTTACCACCCATATAAGCCATTGCCCATTGCATCGCTGGACCATCTCCAACCATTGGCATCGCTTCATGTGCGTCTTTCCATCCATTTTCTGGATTAGCCATTCCTCTTGGATTTGCTGCCATAGCAGTCCATCCATTTGTTCCTTCTCTCAATACCGTACCATCTACATCTACCACTGCACAATTAGCAGCAATATAAGATGGCGCAGCGGTACTATAAGCCCAAACTTTCCATTCTGATGAAGTATGTGAACCGCTAGGTTCACCACTGTCATTAACCACTTCAGCTGGAGTAGTTACATTAGTACAGCTCATAATAAAAACGATACTAAACATTGATAATAATAAT
>CEST01071083.1_pt1 | contig 57400 bp, 49 predicted proteins | sample 326921 | NCBI WGS metagenome assembly CEST01 (sample SAMEA2621509, study PRJEB7988) | marine metagenome | biome: marine biome (ENVO:00000447); feature: surface water layer (ENVO:00002042); material: "saline water (ENVO:00002010), including plankton (ENVO:xxxxxxxx)" | depth 5 m
CTCATCATATTGATTTTCAATACGTTGAGGTTTTTTAGTATCTTATGTTTGTACGATTATTGTACTACTAGAGTATTTTAATGTATTTTTTGTAAAATAAAGTTGTTTTTAAGGCTTCATTTCGTTCGATATCAGAATCAAAAAAATCTAACTATTTGATTGTTCAGAATTAAAAAACCACTTAATTGATTTATGATTAGACAATCTTTATTGATTGCAGGTAATTTTAAGCTATGAATACTAAAAAGAAAAAATAATTTATAAGAGGCTGCTTTTACAACAGCCCTTTTAAATTCTAAACACTATAGTATAGCATTAGATTGTATTCAGTGCTTAGGGAATTTTAATTTTCTTTAATGTTTTTACTATCGGAACCTCCTCCAGAATTTTTAAACATCAGTTAAGCTTGTTAAAACAGAAATTATTCAGTTTAAAAACAGGATACTTTAGAGGTAATAAGTATGGGTAGTAATAGGGAGTTATTCATTTTTTTTTCACAATTATACACTTTTTGTCAATAGTGATTTTTAATGTGAAGTTGTGTGCTCGACACCTCTAAACGAAAGCATTTTTTAATGATGCTTTTGTTATTTTACAGCATTCATTGTAATCCTTAGTATTAAAAATTATTTTATATACATAAGTTAATTGAATATAAAACACTTAAACGAAAGTAAATTGCATTTAAACGATTAAAATTAACCAAACAACGAACATTGAGTCTAGCATTGTAAAGAAATTGTTTCTTTGAGTATATTAATAGCAATAAAATTTGGGGGAATTTTATGTAATTATATTTAAAGTAGTACTTTCTTAGTACTACTTTTTTTTTGTGCCAAAAAAAAATGGTTTTAAGATATTTCTTAACACATTATTAATGTTTTTTCTGCATCTTTGTTTACGATGAAAATTCACCCCATACAAACAGGAAATTTTAAGTTAGACGGAGGTGCCATGTTTGGTGTAGTTCCAAAAAATATTTGGCAAAAAACAAATCCTGCCGACTCCAATAATATGATTGACATGGGTGCACGCTCATTATTAATTGAAGATGGTAATCGCCTAGTTTTGATTGATACGGGTATGGGTAACAAGCAATCTGATAAATTTTTTGGCTATTATTATCAATTCGGAGATTTTTCTCTAGAGACTTCCTTGGCCTCTTGTGGATTTCATAAAGACGATATTACTGATGTTTTTTTAACCCATCTACATTTTGATCATTGTGGTGGTTCTGTTCAATGGAATAAAGATAAAACAGGATATGAAACTGCTTTTAAAAATGCAAATTTTTGGAGTAATCAGGAACATTGGAATTGGGCAGTTAATCCAAATCCGAGAGAAAAAGCATCTTTTTTAAAAGAAAATATTCTGCCAATTCAAGAAAGCGGTCAATTAAATTTTGTTTTAGGAAACCCAGATCAACAATTAGGATTCGATGTTTTAACAATGGACGGTCATACCGAAAAACAAATGCTGCCTAAAATTTCTTATCAAGGCAAAACAATTGTTTTTATGGCAGATTTATTGCCAACAATTGGTCATATTCCTTTACCCTATGTTATGGGTTACGATACAAGACCATTACTGACAATTAAAGAAAAAAAGACTTTTTTAAACGATGCCGCAGATAATGAATTTTTTCTTTTTTTAGAGCATGATGCATATTCAGAACTTTGTACTGTCCAGCATACAAAAAAAGGAGTTAGATTAAAAGAAACATATAAATTTTCAGATATATTTAATTAAAAATAAACTAATTATGAATTTTTTAAAACCTATTTTTTACGCAACATTTTTATTTTTTTTATTAGCAAGTTGCAAATCTATTTCAACTATTCCAGTTCCAAAACCATCAAGCTTCGAAGTTTTAGCTTCGGTAAAAAAATTACCTTTAACAGAAGAACAAAGTAAGTTTTGGAGTCATAGTGATTTAGCTACAGATTCTATTCCAGGTATGAGTTTAGACAAAGCTTACGCCTTTTTAAAGGGGAAAAAAGGGATTGAAGTTATTGTAGGTGTGGTAGATTCCGGAACAGATTTACTTCATGAAGATTTAAAAGATGTAGCCTGGGTAAATTCTAAAGAAATAGCATCAAATGGAATAGATGATGATAAGAATGGATATATTGATGATATTAATGGATGGAATTTTTTAGGAACCATTTATAAAGAACACTTAGAATACCAACGCATCGTAAAAGACCCTTCTATTGCTAACGAAGAAACATTGAAAGAAGCTACGGCACTTTATGATGAAAAAGTAGCAGCAGCCACAGGGAATAAAAAAAGGTATGGACAAATGTTAAAAATGGTAATAACTGCCGATAGTATGCTTACTAAACACTTCGATAAAAAAGATTATTCTAAAGACGAAGTAAAAGAGATCAATACTGAAGATTTGGCTTTAAAAGAAAGCCTCGATGTCGCTAATCAAATGTATAGTTTTGGATTAAGCTCTTTACAACAAGCAATCCAAGAGCTCTCTAAACTAGTTGAAACCGCAACTGTAATATTGAGTGGTGAAGCCTTAGATAATGATTATAGAAGTGTTTTAGGAGACAATCCAAATACGATGGATAAGAGATTTTATGGAAATGGGAATACAGGTCATTCTATAAAAGATGAAGCCCACGGAACTCATGTTTCTGGAATCATAGGCGCCTCAAGAAATAATAATAGAGGGATGAATGGTGTTGCTAATAATGTAAAAATCATGGCTGTAAGAGCAGTTCCTGACGGAGATGAATATGATAAAGATGTAGCTCTAGGATTACGTTATGCAGTAGATAATGGTGCAAAAGTAATTAATACCAGTTTTGGTAAAGGATTCTCTCCGAAGAAAGAATGGGTGTATGAAGCAATACAATACGCTGCGTCTAAAGATGTATTGATTGTAAATGCTGCAGGAAATGATGGGAAAAATATGGATATTGAAAAAACATTTCCAAACGATTCTAAAGATTTAAAAATAGAAATTTCTGATAATGTTTTATCTGTGGGGGCAATGAGCGCCAATTACAATGAAAACTTACCAGCATCTTTTTCTAACTATGGTAAAATTAATGTTGATGTTTTTGCTCCAGGGGTACAAATTTATTCAACAACACCAGAAGGAGGATACGCTAAATTTAGTGGAACTTCAATGGCTGCTCCCTCAACTGCAGGAGTTGCAGCATTGATACGCTCTTATTATCCAAAACTATCAGCTAGTCAGGTAAAACATATTTTAATGAATTCTGGAACGATGATTAACTTAGAGGTTATAAAGCCAGGTTCTCAATCAAGAGAAAAACCATTAGGAGAAAAAGTTCCTTTTTCAGATTTGTCTGTTTCAGGACGTGTTGTAAATGCTTATAGCGCATTAAAAATGGCAGATTATATGGTAAACGCTAGATAAATTAAAAATAATATCTATGAAAAAATTAATTCCAATTCTATTTGTAGCTTTTTGTATTAGTTCTTGCATTCAAACAAAAACTATTATTTCTCAAAAAACCATTTCTATCCAAAATTACTGGCAACAGCATGTTGATTATACAATGGATATTGATGTAGATGTGAAGAATTTTCAATATAAAGGAATACAAAAATTAGTATATACAAATAATTCGCCAGATGAGTTAACACATGTGTATTATCATCTTTATTTTAATGCTTTTCAACCAAATTCTCAAATGGATGTTCGTTCTAGAAATATTCAGGATCCAGATAGGAGAGTTAAAGATAGAATTAGCAAATTAAAACCAGAAGAGATTGGTTATATCAACGTAAGTTCATTAAAGCAAAATGATGAAAATGTTCACTATAAAGTTGTTGGAACTATTCTAGAAGTAACACTTAAATCCCCGATTAAACCAGGAAGTAGTTCAACTTTTGATATGATTTATGACGCACAAGTTCCAAAACAAATTAGACGTTCTGGAAGAAATAATAAAGAAGGGATTGCTCTTTCTATGGCACAATGGTATCCTAAATTAGCCGAATATGATTTTCAAGGGTGGCATACACCACCATATATAGCAAGAGAGTTTCATGGGGTGTGGGGAGATTTTAATGTAACCATTCATCTTGATAAAGATTATACAATAGGGGGTTCTGGTTATTTACAAAACCCGCAAGAGGTAGGTCATGGTTATGAAGATGTATCTAAAGTATTAAACTTACCAAAAGGAGATAAATTGACATGGAATTTTAAAGCTCCTAATGTACATGATTTTGTGTGGGCTGCAGATCTAGAGTATGCCCACGATGTTTTTCAAACTGATGATGGAATTGATTTACATTTTTTTTACAAAAAAAACTTAGAAGAAAAATACCTAAAAAACTGGAAAGATTTACAACCTAAAACTGCACAATTAATAAAATATTTTAGCGAAAATATTGGTCAATACCCTTACAAGCAATACTCAGTCATACAGGGGGGAGACGGTGGGATGGAGTATGCAATGGCTACATTAATTACAGGTAAGCGAGAGTTTGGAAGTCTTTTTGGAGTAACGGCTCATGAAATGGCTCATACTTGGTTTCAATTTGTATTAGCTTCCAATGAAAGTCTACATCCTTGGATGGACGAAGGTTTTACATCTTATATTTCTAATAGAGCAGGGAATGAAATTTTAAATGAAGCAAGTGAAAATCCTCACAGTGGCTCTTATAGAGGATATAATTACGTTGTAAAAAATGGATTAGAAGAATCACTTTCTACTCATGCAGATAGATATAATACAAATAGTGGTTATGGAATAGCAAGCTATTCTAAAGGAAATATTTTCTTATCACAATTAGAATATATTATTGGTGAAGAAAATACAGCAAAAGGACTTAAAAAATACTTTAAAGATTTTAGTTTTAAACACCCTACTCCAAATGATATTAAACGCTCTATGGAAAAAGTGTCAGGTATTCATTTAGGTTGGTATTTAAATGAATGGACACAGACAACACATACTATAGATTATAGTATAAAGTCTATTGATGAAAAAACAATAACTCTAGAAAGAGTAGGTCAAATGCCAATGCCAATTGATATACTGGTAAACTATGCAGACGGAAGCAAAGAAAATTTCAATATACCTTTAGAAATCATGAGAGGGAATAAACCAACATCAGCAACAATTTTAAAAGATTGGGGTTGGTCTTACCCAACTTATAAATTTGAAGTTATTAAAGAAATTAGATCTGTAGAAATAGATCCATCTAAATTGATGGCAGATATTTATCTAGCAAATAATAAAAAGGAGATTGAATAAAATAGTTAGATCTTGAAAAATAAAAGTAACGTATTTGCGTTGCTTTTATTTTTTATCTACTTGTTCTAATAAAGTATTAATCTTATTGTCTTTCGGTAAAAAACCTTTTAGCATTAAGCCCACGCCAAAAACAATTAATAAGATCCCCATAATTCGTTTTATTCTATACACAACAAGTGAAGTCATTTTGTTTTTTAATTGTTTAGCTAATACAATTTTTCCAAGATCAGTTATAAAGTAACTAGAGATAATAATACTGAAATAATAAAAAATATGTATTGGATTCATATCTAAAGTTGGTCCAATTATTACAATTAACCCTAGCCAAAAAGCTAGTACACCAATATTTATAAAGTTTAAAAAAAAACCTTTAAGAATTAATTTAAAATAATTATTGTTAGCGGGTAAATTAATAGATGCTTCAATTTCTTTTTTTCTAGTTTTATCCAGGTATGTAATAGTTCCGTAAACAACTAAAATTAGACCACCAATAAAGAATAAGCGTGGATCATCTTTTATTCTTTCTAGTAAATGTCTACTTCCAAAGTAGGCAATAACGATAAAAATTATATCTCCTAAAATAACACCTAAATTAAAAGCAATAGCTGCTCTAGCTCCTTTTATAATACTTGTTTGAATCAACATAAAAAAAACAGGTCCTACCATAAAAGAAAGGAAGAATCCAAATAAAACCGCATTTTTTATATCGTAAATATCCATAAACTAAAGACACTTTTTTTAAACATCATCAAAATCAATTGAAATTATTGATGTTGTAGGATGTGCTTGGCAGGTTAAAATAAATCCCTCATTTACTTCGGTATCTGTAAGAATATTATTTTTAGCCATTATAGCTTTTCCTTCGGTAACTTTTCCTAAACAACTAGAACAAACACCTCCTTGACAAGAATAAGGTGCATCTACATCATTTCTTAATGCAGCTGCTAAGATATCGTCAGTTTGTTTCATGGAAAAAGAAAATTTTTCATCGTCTAGTAAAATACTTACATCAGTGAAGCCTTCTTTAATTTGAGAAATATTTTCTTCATCTATTGAAGCTGTAAATAATTCAAATAAAATTTGAGATTCTTTAAAGCTATTGTCTTTTAATGTTGCTGAAACATTTTTAATCATTTCTTCTGGACCACACAAATAAACCGCTTTAAATGACCAGTTTTTATAAATATCCTTTATAAAATAATTTGTATGCTCAACATCAATTCTTCCAAATAAAGAACCCTCTACTTTTTGTCTACTAAATATATAATGTAAATTAAATCTACTATTATATTCTTTTGAAAGAGTCTCTAATTCTGATCTAAACATTGTTTCATCTGAAGACTTATTTCCATATATCAAAGTAAACGATGATGATGGCTCTTGTTGTAAAACGGCTTTAACCATAGATAGAACTGGTGTAATTCCACTCCCTGCAGCAAACCCAAGGTAATTATTGCTTTTAGATGGTTCTAAAATAAATTTCCCTTCAGGCTCATGAACATCTAGAACGTCACCTTCTTTTAATTGAGAGGTAGCGTACATAGAAAAAATTCCGTTTTCAACAGTTTTAACAGCTACCTTTAATTCCCTGCTTTCAGGTGCTGCACAAATAGAATAGGCTCTTCTTATTTCTAGCCCATTAATAATCGTTTTTAATGTAATGTATTGACCTGCTTTGAAGCGGAAATTAGCTCTCAAATCTTCGGGAACATCGAAAACAAGAGAAACTGCATTTGAGGTTTCTCGTATGTAATTCTTAATAGATAATTTATGAAATGTACTCATATATTTATAGTAATTTTTTTTCTATTAGATATTCTGCTATTTGTACTGCATTTGTTGCAGCACCTTTTCTTAGATTGTCAGAAACAATCCACAAATTTAAGGAGTTTTCTTGAGATTCATCTCTCCTAATTCTACCAACAAAAACTTCGTCTTTATGATGCGCGGTAATTGGCATAGGATACAGGTTGTTTTTTACATTATCTTGGACGATAACTCCAGGTGATTCACTTAATAATTTACGAACTTCATGTATTTTATAATCATACTCAAATTGAACGTTTACCGCTTCTGAGTGACCACCTGTTGTTGGTATTCTTACAGCTGTTGCTGTTACAGAAAAAGTATCGTCTCGTAAGATTTTTTTTGGTTCTTTCACTAATTTCATTTCTTCTTTGGTATATCCATTTTCTAAAAAAACATCACAATGAGGTAATGCATTTCTTCCAATTGGATGAGGATAAACCATCTCGGCTTTAATCCCTGCTTCTTCATTTTCTAACTGTTGAACTGCTTTTACCCCAGTTCCAGAGACAGATTGATAAGTAGAAATAACTACACGCTTCATTTTATATTTAATATGCAATGGAGACAATACCATAACCAACTGAATTGTTGAACAATTTGGATTTGCAATGATTTTATCATCAGTTGTCAAAACATCTCCGTTAATTTCTGGAACTACCAATTTCTTATCAGGATCCATTCTCCATGCAGAAGAGTTGTCAATTACAGTTGTGCCAACTTTTGCAAATTTTGGAGCCCATTCTAAAGAAGTGTCTCCTCCTGCAGAAAATAAAGCAATATCTGGTTTTGCATTTACAGCATTTTGTAAACTCACAATGGTGTATTTTTTATTGTTGTAAGAAATTTGTTTGCCAACAGATCTCTCAGATGCAACCGGAATTAGTTCAGTGATTTCAAATTGTCTTTCTGCCAATACTTGTAGCATTACGTTTCCTACCATTCCAGTAGCACCTATCAATGCGATTCTCATATTAAATTATTTTATTTTAATTAATAATTTCTTCACTCAACGAACTTGAAAAGAAGAATACACAAAATATTTATCAATAATTCACAAAGATGCTAAAAATGTAATGATGATTTATACCAAGAAGTTGTAAAAATTTATCTAATATAAAGGAAATATTGAAATTTCAACTTACCAAAGAAAATAATAGTAATTTTGCTGATAATAGCCTGAAAAGATAAAAATAGATTGTTTAACGAATTTAGTATAGCATGCAACTGTACAATAAGTTAAGTGCCAAAGAGCGCGCTGCATTAATTGATGATGCTGGAAAAGACCGCATTACCATTTCATTCTATCAATATCATAAGATAGAAAACCCACAACTGTTTAGAGATAAATTATTCTTAGAATGGAATCACTTGGATGTATTAGGAAGAACTTATGTTTCTTATGAAGGAATTAATGCACAGCTATCAGTCACATCAGAAAATTTTTTAGCATTAAAAGATCAATTGGATACAATTTATTTTTTAAAAGAGATTCGTCTGAATGTTGCTATTGAGCATCACAACAAATCATTTTTGAAATTAAAGATAAAAGTCAGAAAAAAAATTGTTGCTGATGGTTTAGATGACGAAACTTTTGATGTTACTGATAAAGGAGTTCATTTAAATGCTGAAGAATTCAATAAGATGCTAGAAGATTCAAAAACAGTTTGTGTAGATATGAGAAATCATTATGAGAGTGAAATAGGTCACTTTGAGGGAGCTATTACACCGGATGTAGATACTTTTAGAGATTCTCTAGATGTCATAGAAGAAGCATTAAAAGACAATAAAGAAGATAAGAATTTGTTGATGTATTGTACAGGAGGAATCCGATGTGAAAAAGCTTCGGCATATTATAAGCATAAAGGATTTGAAAATGTCTACCAGTTAGAAGGTGGAATTATAGAATACACACGACAAGTAAAATTAGAAGGAATAGAAAATAAGTTTATTGGAAAGAATTTTGTGTTTGACCACAGAAGAGCTGAAAAAATTTCGGATGATGTAATTGCTAATTGTCATCAATGTGGGAAACCTTGTGACATTCACATAAACTGTGCAAATGATGCATGCCATTTATTATTTATACAATGCGATGAGTGCTCAAAGCAACTAGAAAATACGTGTTCCATAGAATGTCAAGAGGTAATTCAATTACCGTTTATAGCTCAAAAAGAACTTCGAAAAGGAACATATGCAAGTAATAAAATTTTCAAAAAAGGTCGGTCAGAAAAACTGAAATTTAAGAGGTAGAAATAAGTAAAAAGTAAGTCTAAATAGGGATCGTTATTTTGTAATTTTTACAATTTAATCATAGTTATAGATTGCGTATATTTACTCTTTAATAGTAATGTTGAACTTTTACACTAAGATATTATGCTGAATATATTAAAGTGTATTTCGGACAATAAGCTAAGTGAAATCTATTTAGCTGAAAATCAATAAGAACTCTAAGAAGTCTAGGCTTCTCAAAATATATTACTTTATGGCATGTGGAAGTTGTGGTACGGGTGAAGACGGTAAACCAAAAGGATGTAAGAGCAATGGAAGTTGTACAACAGGAGGTTGTGAAAAATTATCAGTATTTGATTGGTTGTCTAACATGACATTACCAAGTAATGAAACCCCATTTAATATCTACGAAGTCCGTTTTAAAAACGGACGTAAGCACTTTTTTAAAAACACAGAAAAATTAACTATCTCAATGGGAGATGTCGTTGCTGTTGAAGGTTCTCCAGGACATGATATTGGAATTGTTTCTTTAGGTGGAGAATTGGTGAAAGTACAGATGAAAAAAAGAAAAGTATCTTTTGATAGCGAAGAAGTAAAGAAAATTTACAGAAAAGCTTCTCAAAGAGATATAGAGATTTGGGAAAAAGCACGAAATCGAGAGTTAGAAACTCAAAAGAGAGGAAGAGAAATTTTAGGGAGATTAGGCTTAAAAATGAAGCTTTCTGATGTAGAGTATCAAGGAGATGGTAATAAAGCAACATTTTACTACACAGCAGATACCAGAGTAGATTTTAGACAACTAATTAAAGATTTAGCAGGAGCTTTTTCTATTAGAGTAGAAATGAAACAAGTTGGCGCAAGACAAGAGGCTGCTCGTTTAGGAGGTATTGGTTCTTGTGGTAGAGAACTATGCTGTTCTACTTGGCTAACAGATTTTAGAAAAGTAACAACAACGGCTGCTCGTTACCAGCAATTATCTTTGAATCCTTTAAAATTAGCAGGCCAATGTGGAAAATTAAAATGCTGTTTAAATTTTGAATTAGATACCTATTTAGATGCTTTAAACGATTTTCCAAAACAAGAAAAGATTTTAAAAACTGAAAAAGGAGATGCCGAATTTATAAAAATGGACATCTTTAAAAAGCTGCTTTGGTATACTTACAAAGAAGATAGATCTAAATGGTTTAAATTAAGTTTAGATCAAGTATTAGAAATAATTGAGCTCAATAAAAATAATGAAGTTTCAATTCCGTTAGAAGAATATGAATCTGAAATAGAAGAGGTTGTTACTATTGATTTTGAGAATGTGGTTGGTCAAGATAGTCTTACTCGTTTTGATACTCCTAAAAAGAGTAGAAGAAGAAATAGAAATAATAATAAGAAAAAATTTACAGCCGTTGCTAAGCCTAATCATTCCAAAAAGCAACAACAATCTAATAAGCCTAATGATACCGTTAAAAATAATAGTTTAGACGGTCAAAAAAGGAATAACAATCAGAGTAAGCCACAAAATAAAAGAAGAAGAAAACCCAACCCAAATGGCAACAGTAACCAAAAACAGTAAGAGACTAATTCTTATTTTAGGGGTGTTTTTTGTTTTTGCCTCTTGTGATTCAAACCGAGTTTTTGATCAATATAAATCACTTGAAAATAATAGCTGGTTACAAGATGATCCAATAAAATTCAAGTTTCAAATTACAGATACAATTTCTAGAAACAACCTATTTCTTAACATCAGAAACAACAAAGAATACCAGTATAGTAATTTATATGTAATTACCAATATTTTTTTTCCGAATGGAAAGAAAATTGTAGATACATTACAATACCAAATGGCTGATAAAAATGGAAAATTCTTAGGAGCTGGCATCTCAGAAATAAAACACAATAAACTATTCTTGAAAGAAAATAATATTTTTCCAGTCTCAGGAAAATATAAGGTTTCAATTTGGCAAGCCATGAGAAAAAACGGAAGTTTTGATGGTATCAAAGAATTAGATGGGATTACAGATGTTGGGCTTAGAATTGAAAAAATAAACTAGAATGGCAAAGAAGAAACAAGCAAATTTCAAAAAGTATATCAAACAATTTTGGATGATCATTTTAGGAGGTCTTGTGTCTATACTATTAATCTTCTTGTTAGCTTCTTGGGGGATTTTTGGTGAGCTACCAACATTTGAAGAGTTAGAAAATCCAGAAAAAAATTTAGCAACAGAAGTTATTTCTTCTGATGGAGTAACCTTAGGTAAATATGCATTTAAAAATAGAACTCCTGTTGGGTTTAAAGATTTACCAGAAAATCTTGTAAATGCATTAATTGCAACTGAAGACGAACGTTTTTATGAACATTCAGGAATAGATTTTAGAGGATTAGCAAGAGCTATAGTGAAACTTGGTAAAGAAGGAGGAGCTAGCACCATAACACAACAACTAGCAAAGAATCTTTTTAATAAAGGGGGGTCTAGTAGTACTGTAAAAAGACTAACACAAAAAGTAAAAGAGTGGATAGTAGCTATTAAGTTAGAACGACAGTATACTAAAAATGAGATAGTAGCTATGTATTTAAATACGCAAGGCTTCCTCTTTAATGCCATAGGAATTCGGTCTGCTTCAAGAATATATTTTGGTAAAGAGCCTAAAGAATTAGATATACAAGAATCTGCTATTTTAGTAGCCATGTTAAAAAATCCACGACAGTTTAATCCTAATAGAGAAATTTCAAAAGGTAAATCATTTACTAGGCGAAATGTAGTTTTTGCCCAAATGGCAAAAAGTAAATTTATTTCACCACAAGAAAAGGACTCACTTCAAAAATTACCACTAAAAATAAATTTTACACCTGAAAGCCATAATGACGGTTTAGCCACCTATTTTAGAGAATATTTAAGAGGATATCTTAAAAAATGGACTAAAAATAACCCGAAACCTAATGGTGAATCATACAATATCAACAGAGACGGACTAAAGATTTTTGTAACCCTAGATTCTAGAATGCAACAATACGCCCAAGAAGCTGTGCAAGAACATATGTCTAATCTTCAGAGCTACTTCTTTAAAGAACAAAAAAATAATACTACAGCTCCTTTTTATGATTTGGAAGAGGAACAAGTGGTTTCCATTTACAGTAGGGCAAGAAAAAGATCTGAGCGTTATAGAAAAATGAAAAAGAATGGCTATGCTGATAAAGAGATAGATTCTGCCTTTAATGCAAAAACAGACATGCGAGTTTTCTCTTGGAATACTCAAAGAGAGGTTGATACCATTATGTCTCCAAATGATTCTATTAAATATTATAAGACTATTTTAAGATCGGGCTTATTATCTATAGAACCACAAACAGGTCATATTAAAGCGTGGGTTGGTGGAATTAATCATAAATATTTCAAGTATGATCATGTAGAACAGGGGAAAAGACAAGTTGGATCTACATTCAAACCATTTGTATATGCAACTGCCATTAATCAATTACGATTGTCTCCGTGTGAAAAATTTCCAAATACTCCTTACACAATTCCAAAGGGGAGATTTGGTATTCCTGAGGCTTGGACTCCACGAAATTCTGGAGAAAAATATGGAGGTGAAATTACCTTAAAAGAAGCTTTAGCAAAATCAGTAAATGTAATTTCAGCAAGATTAATAGATATGGTTACGCCAGCAAATGTAGCTCGTCTAGCAAAATCTGCGGGAATTGAAAGTAGGATACCAAAATCACCATCAATAGCTTTAGGGTCAGTAGAGTTGTCCTTAATGGAAATGACAGGAGCCTATGCAACTTTTGCAAATAAAGGATTGCGAGTAGAACCTAATATGCTCATGCGGATTGAAGATAAAAATGGTACAGTATTAGCAGATTTTACTCCAAATACAAAAGAAGTTTTGAGTGAAGAATCTGCTTATGTAGTATTAGAATTACTAAAAGGTGTTACTACTGCAGGCTCTGGTGTTAGACTAAGAACTTCGGCTCATTACTACAAAGATATTATCACAGGTTTCCCCTATGAATTTACAAATCCGATAGCTGGTAAAACAGGAACTACTCAAAATCAGACGGATGGTTGGTTTATGGGTGTTGTCCCAAATTTAGCAACAGGTGTTTGGACTGGAGGTGAAGACAGAGCTATTCATTTTGAAAAAATAGCCGAAGGACAAGGTGCAACAATGTCTCTACCAACTTGGGCGTTATTCATGAAAAAAGTATATGCAGATACTACACTAACTATTAGTCAAGAAGATTTTGAAAAACCAGAATATGTAGGAATCGACACAAGTTGTGGTAAAGAGACCTCAGATAAAAAAGATAAATTAGTTAAAAAAAGACTACCAGTAGATGACGATACAGATTTTTAACATTATTGATGTTAGATTGAACAGGATTTAATGTCTCACAAAACAGATAAAATGATTAATAAAAAAGTAAACAATGTTGAAGATGCCTTAATGGGTGTTACAAATAATATGACACTAATGTTGGGTGGTTTTGGTTTGTGTGGTATTCCAGAAAACGCTATTAAAGAATTAGTTAGAATAGGAGTAAAAAATGTTACCTGTATTTCTAATAATGCAGGAGTTGATGATTTTGGATTAGGACTATTATTACAAAATAAACAAATTAAAAAAATGATTTCCTCTTACGTAGGAGAAAATGATGAATTTGAACGTCAAATGTTATCTGGAGAACTAGAAGTTGAGTTAACTCCGCAGGGAACATTAGCTGAAAAATGTAGAGCAGCTCAAGCTGGGTTTCCAGCATTTTATACGCCAGCAGGTTATGGAACAGAAGTAGCAGAAGGTAAAGAAACAAGAGATTTTGATGGTAAAATGCATGTTTTAGAGTCTGCATATAAAGCAGATTTTGCTTTTGTAAAAGCATGGAAAGGAGATGCAGCAGGAAATTTAATTTTTAAAGGAACAGCTCGTAATTTTAATCCATTGATGTGTGGAGCAGCAACAATAACTGTTGCGGAGGTTGAAGAATTTGTTCCTTTGGGCGAATTAGACCCAAATCAAATACATACACCAGGAATTTTTGTGCAACGGATATTTCAAGGAGAAAGGTTCGAAAAAAGAATAGAACAAAGAACTGTTAGACAAAAAAGTTAGTTATGTTAGATAAAAAGGGAATAGCTAAAAGAATTGCAAAAGAAGTACAAGACGGTTATTATGTCAACTTAGGAATTGGAATTCCAACTTTAGTTGCCAACTTCGTTAGAGATGATATTGAAGTAGAATTCCAGAGTGAAAATGGAGTTTTAGGCATGGGGCCTTTTCCTTTTGAAGGGGAGGAAGATTCAGATGTTATCAATGCAGGAAAACAAACCATTACATCGATGCCAGGAGCAAGTTTCTTTGATTCTGCGACTAGTTTTGCCATGATACGAGGAAAACACGTCCACTTAACTATTTTAGGAGCCATGGAAGTTTCTGAGAACGGAGATATAGCTAATTGGAAAATTCCAGGAAAAATGGTAAAAGGAATGGGGGGTGCTATGGATTTAGTAGCGTCTGCCGATAACATTATTGTTGCCATGATGCATGCTAATAAAAGAGGAGAATCTAAGATTTTAAAAAGATGTTCTTTACCATTAACTGGAGTTGGGTGCGTAACTAAAGTTGTCACTAACTTGGCAGTTTTAGAAATTAAAAACAATCAATTTCATCTGATTGAAAGAGCACCAGGGGTTAGTATAGAAGAGATTCAAAATGCTACTGAAGGAACCTTAGTCGTTGAAGGTGAAATTCCAGAAATGAATATTTAAATTGACACATGAATTTCAGAAAATACTACTGGTTAATTTTTCCTTTATTAATTGTTTTAAATAGTTTTTTTGATTTATAAAGTATTAGAATATGAACCCAATTTTTATACTATAATTACAAACATTGGAGTTGCTTTTATTTTGTCACCAAAAGTTAAAAAGTTTGATAGTCAAGCTGGCGAAAAAGAACAAGTTACATGGCTTTTCTTTAAGAAATCGAGAATTATAAAATAAGGTTATGAAAATTATATCCTATAATGTAAACGGAATTAGAGCAGCCATTAAAAAAGGAATGTTAGATTGGCTTCAGTCTGCAAATCCAGATGTGATTTGTATTCAAGAAACGAAAGCACAACAAGAACAGGTAGATCCAACAGATATTGAATTGGCAGGTTATCCCTATCAATATTGGTTTTCTGCACAAAAGAAAGGATATTCTGGCGTAGCAATTTTTTGTAAAAAAGAACCCAATCATATTGAATATGGAACCGGAATTGAAACAATGGATTTTGAAGGCAGAAATATCCGAGTAGATTTTGATGAAGCTTCTGTAATGAGTATGTATTTACCTTCAGGGACTAATGATGCAAGGCTAGATTTTAAGTTTAATTACATGGCAGAAATTCAAGACTATGTAAACAATCTTAAAAAAGAAATTCCGAATTTAGTTATTTGTGGAGATTATAATATTTGTCATGAAGCAATCGATATTCACAATCCAAAAATGAAAGGAGTTTCAGGATTTTTACCAGTAGAACGTGATTGGATTGATACCTTTATCCAAAGCGGTTTTATAGATAGTTTTCGTCATCTAAACAAAGAACCACACAAGTATAGTTGGTGGAGTTATAGAGCAAATTCAAGAGCGAATAATAAAGGTTGGAGAATAGATTATAATATGGTTTCGGAACCCTTAAAAGAGAACATTTCAAGAGCCTTTATTTTACCAGAAGCAAAACATTCAGATCATTGTCCAATTGGTGTAGAATTACAATTTTAAATTTATGAAGAAGCATTACTTTTTGTTACTTTTCATTTTATCAACAATAACTTTTGGTCAAGTAAAAAGCGACTCAATCATTGTTGCTAAAGATTCTACAAAACAACTTCAACAAGAAGATTTGTTTACAGACAAAGGCATCGCTTTAATAGATAGTCTTGTGATAGAAGCTACGTTTAATTCTGACTTTATGGATGAAATTAGACAGTACTATATTCCTAATACAGATACTATAAATATTTCTCAAGTAGATTTAGATTCTGTCATATTAAAAGAACGACTTTCTAAGATCAATGAAACAACACCCTTTCATCTTGCTTACAACCCTGCATTAGAGAAAATTATTAAATCATACTTAAAACATAGAACAAAATATTATCCGAATTTTATGGCAAGGGCGGCATATTACTTTCCAATGATTGAAAAGTATTTAGATCAGTATGATATTCCTTTAGAAATGAAATATCTTGCTCTTGTAGAATCTGCTTTAAAGCCAAAAGCTAAATCTAGAGTTGGTGCAACCGGACTTTGGCAGTTTATGTATCCAACTGGGAAACAATATAAATTAAAGGTAAGTTCTTATGTAGATGAAAGACAAGACCCTATCAAAGCGACTATTGCAGCCTGTAAATATCTAAATGATTTATATCGGATTTTTGGCGATTGGGATTTGGCACTAGCCGCTTATAATTCAGGTCCAGGAAATGTCAGTAAAGCAATTAGACGTTCTGGAGGATATAAAAACTATTGGAATATTAGACCCTATTTACCAAGAGAAACAGCAGGGTATGTACCCGCTTTTTACGCAACTATGTATTTATTTACGTATGCACAAGAACACAAACTAACAGGAAATACTCCAGAAATTCATCATTTTGAAACCGATACAATTCATATAAAAAGAACGGTAAGTTTCGATCAAATTACAGAGCAAACAGGAATTGAAACAGGGATGTTACAATTCTTAAACCCTGAATATAAATTAGATATTGTCCCTTATATTAAAGGAAGAGATTATACCATCAGATTGCCAAAAAAGCAAGCAGATATATTCTTAAAAAGTGAAAAAGATCTATATGTTCTAGCAGATACAGATGATGCAAAAAGGGAAAAACCTTTACCGCAATATTTTGAAATGGATAAGAGAATCCGTTACAGAGTTAGAAATGGTGATTATTTGGGTAAAATAGCCTATAAATATGGTGTTAGAGTAAGTGATATAAAACGATGGAACGGACTTAAAAAGAATAATTTAAGAATTGGACAACGGCTAACTATTTATCCAAAAAGATTACGAGTTCCAAAATCATCAAATAGTTCTAAAGCTAAAATTAGTTCTAGAGGAACCCCAACAATTTATATTGTAAAAAAAGGAGATTCTCTTTGGACGATTGCTCAAAAATTTAAAAAAGTTTCTGTGAATCAAATTAAAGAATGGAACAATATTTGGAGTGGTAAAAGTATTCAGCCAGGTAAAAGACTCAAAATATTTAAAAGCTAATCACATGAGAAAAATAATTATAACACTATTGATTACCTCTTTATTTACTTCTTGTATGGATAATACTGTTGTTTTACCGAGATCTGTTGGAGCTTATAATAAAGTTACTGTGGTAGCAAAAGGATCCTTATGGGCAGATGATGTAGGGGATGAAATAAGAGGGTCTTTTGGTGAATTAATACCGGGCTTACCTCAGCCAGAGAGAATATTATCTGTTGGTCATGTGGCTCCGAATGGTTTTACATCAATGATGCGAAGTAATAGAAACGTTCTTATAGTTGAGTTAAGTGATAAAGAGAGTTATACAAAAACATATAACAAATATGCAAGTCCACAAATAATAGTATATGTTTCTGCAAAAGATAAAGAAGGACTTTTAGCTGCTTTAAAAGATAATATGAAAGAGATTATACAGACCTTCAAAGATTCAGACATTAAGTTTTTACAGCGAGTTTTTTTCAAAAAAAGAGTGAACGATTCGATGTATAAAACCATTAAAAATTTAAATATTTCATTAACAATTCCAAAAGAATTTAAAACAGTAGATGATACTGGAGAATTCTTATGGTTAAGACAGCATTTAAAAAGTGGTATAGCTAGAGGAACTGGGAATAATAATATTTTAGTCTACTCCTTACCATTAAATGACCAGACGATACTGGCAGGTAATATTATTTCTATGAGAGATGCTATTGGTGAAAAGTATATTCCGGGATCTAAAGAAGGAATGTATATGATTACTGAAGCTGCATATACTCCTTTAACTGTAAAAACAGAAATACTAGGAAAAAACGCATTTGAAACTAGAGGTAAATGGGAAGTAAAAAATGATTTTATGGCAGGACCTTTTGTAAATTATGCCATAATAGATTTAAAAAATGATAGACTTTTAGTTGTCGAAGGGTTTACTTATGCACCATCAGTAAACAAAAGAGAGTTTCTTTTTGAACTGGAAGCCATTGCAAAATCACTTAAAATCAATTAAGATACTATCTAATTATATAAAAAAAATCAATGCATTTCGATTAGTGTTTTCTGTAATATAACTATAAATTAAAATATTTAATAGTATATTTGACTGTAAGCCAATACTTTATATCATGGAAACAAATTTTTTAACAATAGCATTAGCTGCTTTAACACCTTTAATAATTGGATTTATCTGGTACGGACCATTATTGTTTCAAAAGCCATGGATGAAACAATTAGGATTAACAAAAGACTCATTAAAAGTAGAAAATATTTTTTTAATTTTCATGCTATCCTATTTCTTTAGTTTTTTAATAGCCTATTTTTTACAGTTTATAGTTATTCATCAAATAGGAGTTTACTCTAGTATTCTAGAGCCTGGATCTACAGGACTTTCAGGAGATAGTTTAGTCTACTATAAAGATTTTATGGCTAAATATGGTGCAAATTATAGAACATTTAAGCATGGCGCTCTTCATGGAGTTTTAGCTGGTTTATTTTTAGTGTTACCGATACTTGCAACCCAATCAATATTCGAAAGAAAATCTATTAAATATGTAGTAATAAATGCTGGTTATTGGATAGTTACATTAGCTCTAATGGGAGGTGTTGTTTGTCAGTGGTAATTATAGTAAATTCATAAAAAATTAAAAAAGGTTTCACTTAAGTGAAGCCTTTTTAATATCCTATTTTTGTTCGGACTCTGTTTAGAACTTCACTAGCAACTTTTCTTGCTTTTAGTGATCCAATTTCTAATGCCTTATCGATTTCATTTTTATTTTCCATAAAATAAGAATACCGCTCTCTAATGATGGAAAACTTATCTATAATAAGTTCATATAATTCTTGTTTTGCATGCCCATAACCATAGTTTCCACCTTCATATTTTATTCTCATTTCGGCGATTTCACTTTTAGAAGCTATTAATTTATATAGCGAAAAAATTGTATCAGTATCAGGGTTTTTAGGATCTTCAAGAGACTTACTATCTGTTTTAATAGACATTACTTGTTTTCTTAATTTTTTATCAGACAAGAAGATATTTATAATGTTATCTCTAGACTTACTCATTTTTTCACCGTCTGTTCCTGGAACTAATTTCGTGTCTTCTTGAATTTTTGCTGTAGGAGGAATTAAAGTATCTCCAACAATATTATTAAAACGATTAGCAACATCCCTAGACATTTCTAGATGTTGTAATTGATCCTTCCCAACCGGCACAATTTCCGCATCATACAATAAAATATCTGCAGCCATTAACATTGGGTATGTAAAAAGACCAGAATTTACATCTGCTAAACGATCAGCTTTATCTTTAAAACTATGTGCTAATGTTAATCTTTGATATGGAAAGAAACAACTTAGATACCAGGTCAGTTCAGTTACCTCAGGAACATCACTTTGTCTATAGAATACTGTTTTATTAATGTTGAGTCCGCAAGCTAGCCAAGTTGCTGCTGTGCTATAAGTGTTTTCTCTTAACTCATTTCCATCTTTAATTTGTGTCAGAGAGTGCATATCAGCAATAAATAAGAATGCATCATTTCTTGGATCATTAGACATTTCTATAGCAGGTAAAATAGCTCCTAAAAGATTTCCTAAATGAGGTGTTCCTGTGCTTTGGACACCTGTTAATATTCTAGACATTGTTTTAATTTTGTTAGAACAAAAATACAGTTTTCAATATAAACCCAAACAAACAAAAGAATATTACTACATTCGTTATTATGAATATATTAAAAACACCTTTTTTGTTAATTTGGAGGCTTTGGTTTTACATTTTAATATTCTGTACAATCATATTAATGGCTCCTTTTTTATTCGTTCTAACAATAAAAGAAAGTTATTATCCCACTTTTTGGAAATTGATAAGAGGATGGGCTTATGTTTTGGTGTATGGAATGGGTTTTAGAATTGACCAACAAATAGATGAGATTTTAGATAGAAACAAAAGTTACATGTTCTGTCCAAACCATGCATCTTTGATGGACCCTTTTGTTTTAATTATTTTAAGCAAAAACCCTATTGTATTTGTTGGTAAAAAGGAATTAGTTAAGATTCCTATTTTTGGATTTTTTTACAAACGTGCTGTAATTATGGTAGATAGAAGTAGTCCGGTAAGTAGAAAAAGAGTTTTTGAAATGGCTAAAAAAAGACTTCAAGGGGGAACTAGTATTGGAATTTTCCCTGAAGGCTTAGTTCCAACAGAAGATGTTATTCTAGCTCCTTTTAAAAATGGAGCGTTTAGTCTTGCAATACAACATCAAATTCCAATTGTACCCCAAACCTATTATGATTGTAAAAGATTGTTTTCATGGAACTTTTTAAAAGGAGGATTAGGGACTTTCAGGATTCGACAGCATCAATTTTTTGAAACAAAAGGCTTAAATATTGAAGATACTGAAAAAGTAAAAGAAAAAATATTCCAAACTTTACATAATGAGTTATCTTCTGATCCGTTATATATGAAAGATACTAAAAAAAATAAATGAAAGAAGAATTGAATTACCAATACTCTAAAAGTGAAGAAAAATTAAATGTTTTAACACATGCTTTTGGACTTTTGTTAAGTATTGTAGGATTGCCTTTTTTAATTATTAAATCGCTTAATTATGATGGGTTTTGGAAGCCAGTAAGTATCCTTATTTATGGAGTAAGTTTAATTGTATTATACACAGCATCAACATTTTATCATGCATCTAAAGATACTACAATGAGAAGAAGGTTAAATATATTTGACCATGCAGCTATATATGTGTTAATAGCTGGAACATACACACCGTATACCGTTATCATACTCGAAGGAACACTAGGGTGGTTTATTTTTGGTCTTACTTGGACTTTTACATTGATAGGAATTATCTTAAAACTTTTTTATACAGGAAAGTTTGATAAACTTTCTACATTAATGTATGTGTTAATGGGCTGGCAAATTGTGTTGGTTATAAAACCAATAATAGCTAAGCTTTCAACAGAAGGATTGCAATTATTAATCGCAGGTGGTGTTTTTTATACCATTGGTGCTTTATTATATTCCATAAAAAAAATTCAATATAACCACGCAATTTTTCATGTGTTTGTAGTTCTGGGAAGTTTATTTCATTTTTTTAGTATTTACTTTTTCATATAACTTTTATATTTATATAGAAAATACTTATTAATTCATAAATAAAAACTATATTTGATTATCTTGAGTGTTATAATATTTATATTATACCTTCTTGAGTAGATAAATCTTATTTTAGGGGGTAGATTTATTAAATTTCCTCGAGCTTTATGGTTCGAGGTTCTTTTTTATCCAATTTTTAAATGGATTTTTACTTAAACTAGAATTATAATACTTTTCTTCATTAGTAACTTCAGTCCCAAGATAATTAGGTTTTAAAAAATTCTCATTTTTATTTTCTAGTTCTATTTCTGCAATTACCAAGCCCTCATTATTTCCTAAAAATTCATCTATCTCAAAAATAACCTCTCCAAATTCATGATAAAATCTATATTTCTCAATAATTTCATTTTCACAAAGAGTCATCAATTCTTTTGCATCTTTTAATAAAATCTCTTTTTCCCATTCAAATCTAGTTGTTCCACTTTCATCAGAAATACCTTTAATAGTCAAGAATGCTTTATTGTCAATAATTCGAACTCTAACAACTCTGTTTTTATCGGAGTTTAAAAATCCTTGAATAATATGCTTCTTTTGAAAACAAACTTTTTTAAATTCTTGGTTCCTTATTAAAAATTTTCGTTCAATTTCTAGATTCATTTTATATAATTGTTTGTACTAATGTAATTGATTTATCGTTATTGTTAGAAGAAATAAATATATTTGATATCAATTCATTTACATGTTAAAAAGATTATTACTCTTCTTTGTTTTTTCAACCTCTTTATTATCTGCTCAGATAGATTACAGTAACTCTTGGGAAGATTTTTTTTCATATAACAATGTAAAAGACTTTGTTAAAGTAGAAAATATGTTATATGCATTATCAGACAATGCGATATTCACTTATAACTTTACAAATCAAGAAACACAAAAATTATCGTCAGTTCAAGGATTGTCTGGTGAAACCACTTCAGCAATTCATTATAGCATAGAAACTAATAGATTAGTTATTGGCTATGAAAACGGTTTAATAGAAGTTGTAGATTTAGATGGAAGTATAACGATCTCTGCTGATATAGTAAGCTTTAACCAATCTGGAGCAAAAAGCATCAATGATATTTTTGAATACCAAGGAAAACTCTATTTATCAACTTCTTTTGCAATAGTTGAGTATGACATCACTCTATTAGAATTTGGAGATACTTTTTTTATCGGCAATAATTCAACAGATGTCAATATTAATGAAATAACTGTTTTTAATGATCGAATCTATGCAGCTACAGATGAAGGTGTTTTTAATGCACCCATCAATAACCCTAATTTAATTGACTTCAATAATTGGAATACGATAACATCTGGAAATAATCGTTTTAAAAATATCACAGTCTTCAATAATAAACTTTTTACGATATTAAGTACCCAATTGTATGAAGTAAAAGAAACGAACGAATTAGTGTTTATTAAAGATTTTTTTTCAACAGTTAAAGGATTAAAGGGCTCTTCAACAAATCTTTCAGTAGCTTTTGATACTTCGGTTCTTGTATTTGATACCGAACTAATTCAAATCCTTCAAAACGTCTCTGATATTAATTATAATTATGCATTAAATACTGCATTTGCGGAAGGTAATGAGCTTCTGCTTGCTACTAAGCAATTCGGTGTTTTATCCTCAACATATTCAGAAGATATTAATTTTTTAGAAATTCATCCACAAGGACCAGTCTCAAATGATGTTTTTTCGGTAACCGCAAAAAATAATCATTTATGGGCAGTTTATGGGGGATATGCTTCAAATATGGCTCCTATTCAACCAAAATTAGGATATAGCCATTATGATGGAGAAAATTGGTATACAGAAGCTAACATTGCTGAAAATTCTTTCCCAGGACTTGTTGAAGTAACATTAGATCCAACGAATGAAAATAAAGCATATATCAGTAGTTTTGGCTCTACAAGTCAAATTAACACCTACAATACTGGAGGGCTGTTTATAGTTGAAAATAATGAAGTCACTAATTTTTACAATAACTTAAATAGTCCGTTAGAAGATATTTTAGAGAGTAATCCAAGCGCTGTTACCATAAGAATTTCTGATTCTGCATTTGATTCTCAAGAAAATCTATGGCTTACCAATATTGGTGTTACTAATGAGTTGAAAAAATTCTCAAATGGATCTTGGACTGAATTTGATATCAGTGCTGGAAAACCTAATGGATCATTTGGGCTTTCAGAAATAACGATTGATAGGAATAATACTCTTTGGATAGGTACAGGAGGTGATGGTGTTATTGCTTTTAATGAAAATGGAGACAGAATTAGAGCACTAACTACAACACCTACTCAAGGAAGTTTGCCAAATTCAAGGGTATTAAGTCTTGCATCAGATACTGAAAATAGAATTTGGATTGGCACTATTTCCGGATTGGTTGTTTTTAATAACGCTGCAGGTATTTTTGATGCTGATGTTGTAGATGCACAACCTATAATTTTTGAGGAGGATGGAATTGCAAAAAAACTATTAGGGGATCAATACGTTTCAACTATAGCTGTTGATGGAGCTAACAATAAATGGTTTGGAACATCTAACGGAGGTGTTACCTATACAAATCCAAACGGACAGACTACTATAGCAAATTTCAGCACGCAAAACTCACCCTTACCATCAGATAGAATTGTAAAAATTTCAGTAGATAAAGAAACAGGAAAAGTTTTTTTTGCTACAGACAAAGGAATCGTCGCTTATAACAGTAATGTAGCGCCCTTTGGTGATTCGTTAGGAGATGTATATGCCTATCCGAACCCTGTTCGAAAATTTCATAATACAGTAACTATAGATGGAAGAAATGACACTAATTTACCAAAAGGGACCAATGTGAAAATTTTAGATGTCGCGGGTAATTTAGTTTATGAAACAAATGTAATAGAAGGTGAACAATTACAAGGAGGAAAAGTAATATGGGATAAAACTAATTTAGCAGGAAATTATGTAGCTTCAGGAATATATATAGTTCTTTTGGCAAATGAAGATGCTACAGAAACATCAACTACAAAAATAGCAATCATAAATTAATGGCAATTATATCTACAAAAGCCATAGTTATTAGCGCTATCAAATACAGTGATACTAGTCTAATTGTAAGATTATATACAAAAGAAGTTGGATTGGTTTCTTATCTTCTAAAAGGAATATTAAAATCAAAAAAAGGAAAACTAAGAACCGCTTACTTTCAACCATTAACACAGCTCTCAATTATTGCGAGTCACCAAGAAAAAAGAAGTTTACAATTAATAAAAGAAGTCCAAGTAATTCATGCGTATGATTCTATTCATACTTCCGTTGTTAAACAATCGATTGTTCTATTTTTATCAGAAATTCTGACTAATGCTATTCAAGAAGAAGAGAATAATACATTATTATATGATTACTTAGAAAGCTCTTTTATTTGGTTAGATTCTCATCAACAAATTTCAAATTTTCACTTTCCTTTTTTATTAAACCTTACCAAATTTTTAGGATTTTACCCAGATATTTCCCAGTCCAAAAAATCTGGATTTAATCTAAGGGAAGGGTATTTCACTGATGACTTGCAAGACAAAGAAGTTGTTAAAGGAATTGAAATAAATCAGCTTAAAAAGCTGTTAGGCATAAATTTTGATACACTAGAATATATTAACTTTTCAAAAACTGAAAGACAAAAGATTTTACAGATATTAATTCGATATTTTGAATTACATTTGGATGGATTTAGAATCCCTAAATCTTTAGCAGTTTTAGAAACAGTATTTAGTAGATGAAAATTACAGGATATTTCATGCTTTTTTTAATAACAGTTTCATCTTATGCTCAAGAGGTAAAAGTAGTGGATAAAGAAACTGGAAAGCCTATTTACAATGTTACTGTTTTTACAGAAAAACAGTATTTCAGTTCTGCTACTGATTCAAAAGGAATTGTAGATATCTCTTTGGTAAAAGAGCAAGATATATTACTTTTTTCACATATTTCTTATTCCTTAAAAAGTCGCACAAAAGGCACCTTAAAAAACCAGAATTACACCATTTATTTAACAAGACAATCCGAGCAATTAGATGAGGTAGTTTTATCAGTGTTTAAGGGAGATGCAAAAACCAATAGAGTTGCGGAAAGAGTTGCTGTATTAACAGCAAAAGAAATTGCACAATTATCACCACAAACATCTGCAGACTTATTATCGGTTATTCCAGGAGTTAAAGTTCAAAAATCTCAAATGGGAGGAGGTAGTCCTGTGATAAGAGGAATGGAATCAAATAGAATTCTGCTAGTCATAGATGGAGTTAGAATGAACAATGCTATTTATAGAAAAGGACATTTACAGAACGCAATTACGGTTTCTCCAAATCAATTAGATAGAACTGAAATTCTATTTGGCCCATCATCTGTAATTTACGGATCAGATGCCCTGGGAGGCGTGATTCATTATTACACTAAAACCCCAAAATTATCTGAAAAAAAGGAGGTTAATACTAGCTTTTTTAATCAATTTTCTTCTGCTAATAATGGAGTTATTAGTAATGCTTCAATAGAAATAAGTGCGAAAAAATGGGGGTCATTTACAAGTATTTCTTATAGTAATTTTGGAGATTTGAAAATGGGTAAAAATCGTTCTCATGGTTTCAATGATTGGGGTAAAGTTTTTGAATATTCAGAAAATACAAATAATTTTTATGCTGCAACATCAACAGTAAATACAGAGGTAAATACACAACGAAATACAGGATACAATCAAACAGATATATTACAGAAATTTTTCATTCCATTATCAGACAAAACAGACTTTAAACTCAACTTACAATACTCTATTTCTTCAGATATTCCAAGATTCGATCGATTAGACGAAAAGTTTGGAGAGACTTTAAAGTTTGCCGAATGGTATTATGGCCCTCAAAAGCGATTATTAATTTCTCCTCAGTTAGACATCAATCCAGGAAAATCTTGGATAGATACAGGAACATTTACATTGGCATATCAAAATATAAAAGAATCTAGAATTCAAAGAAAATTTTTAAGTTTAGATCGATCATACAGAGAAGAAAATGTTGATATTTTTAGTCTTAATGGAGATTTCATGGTTCCTCTTAGTACTAGTAAAATTAGAACTATTACCTACGGTTTTGAGTTTCTATATAATGATGTTTCTTCAAACTCTTTTGGAAGAACATTGGCTATTTCTGGTAACGAAATTATGGGATTTACGGATAGCTTTTCAGTTCAATCTCGTTATCCAGACGGTGGCAGTAGCTATGTCAGTTCAGCGGCTTATCTTGGTTACAGACAAGATTTAAATTCTAAATCTACTTTAAATACAGGAATTCGTTTTACACGCACAAACTTAAAAGCAACCTGGATAGAACAGAGCTTCATAGTCTTACCTGAAACAAAGATTAAATTAGATAACTCTGCTTTTACTGCAACTTTAGGCTATGTTTATAAACCTACGAAAAATTGGCAATTAAATACCGTTATTTCTTCTGGGTTTCGGTCACCAAATATAGATGATGTTGGAAGAATTAGGGAAAAATCAGGAAATGTAACCGTTCCAAATATTTATCTAAAACCAGAGTTTGCCTATAGTGCAGAAATTGGAATACAAAAGTATTTTAATGATCGAAAATTTAGAGTAGGATTCAATACTTATTATACTTTATTAGAGCATTATATTATTAGAGATGTGTTTTCAATGAACGGAAATCATTTAATGTATGATGGTGAATTTGGAGATATAGTAGCCAATCAGAACAGAGGGAATGCTTTTATTTATGGATATACAGCAAACTACCAAGGTAAATTGTCAGATTATATAATGACTACTGGATTTGTAACTTATACAAAAGGAAGAACATATGATTCCAAAGAACCATTATCATCAATTCCTCCTTTGTTTGGCCAGTTTGATATAACTTTTACGAATAAAAGATTTCAGTTTGGAACAAGTTTTCGCTTCAATAGCAAAAAAGATATTTCCGACTTTAATTTTACTGAAGGAATAGATAATCATGATTTAACTCCCATTATTGATGAAAACACCACTGATGATACTGCTAAATATTTTGGATCACCAAGTTGGGTAACACTTGGTTTTAATAGTAGTTTTACTTTTAATGAAAATTGGAAAATCCAAGGAAGAATTAGTAATTTATTTGATCAACATTTTAGAGAATTTGCTTCAGGTATTTCTGCCCCTGGAAGAAATTTTTCTTTTTCTTTAATTACCGCTTTTTAGTTTTTCTATTTCCTTCATTATCAAATTTTTCATTCAATTCTTTTTCTGTACTAATTACAGCTATGAGTAATGTGAAAATCATAAATGCCATTGAGAACCAAGAATTCATTAATATTGGGTTTAAAAAAGTTAATACTAACGCAGCAATAAAACTTATTCCCGTATACTTCAATAATATTACACTAAACGATCCATTAGCAAAATTCCAAATATCATTATTATGCATAGTTCTTTGAGTCCTATACCCGTAGATACTATTTATTTTTTTTGGTGGAAAAAAATAGAAAATAATACTTATAAAAAAAATTAATCCATTTACACTTAATACATATATAAAAGCATCCATACTATTTGTTTTTTAAAGGTCTTAATAATCCCTCTTGAGCTACTGTAGCTATTAATCTACCATCTCTTGTAAAAATATTCCCTGTGGCCAAACCCCTTGCTCCCGATGTACTTGGTGAAACGCTAGAAAACAACATCCAATCATCAAAATCAAACTCTCTAAAAAACCACATAGAATGATCTAAACTTGCCATTTGAGTATTCCCTATATTAGCTTTACTCGCATTGGGGTTTAACGCTGCGTTTAGGATATTATAATCAGATATATAGGTTAATATCTGATGTTTTAATGCCAATTCTAAATTAGTTACGTTTCCTTTTAATTTAAACCAAATATCCTCTACTGCAGGTAAATCTTTTTGCTCCTTAGGATTTGCTATACGCACTGGTTTAAAATCTATAGGCCTTTCAATACTTAAAAAGTCTTTCATCTTAGATGGTATGAAATCACCATACTGATTTAGTAGATCACTCCAGCTTAAAAGTTGCTCAGGTTGTTTTATAGATGTTTTTATAGCTTCTTGATGTTCATAGCCATCTTCTTTTTTATGAAATGATGCCGCCAAAATAAAAATAGTATTCTCATTTTGTAAGGCAGTGACTCTTCTAGTAGAAAAACTCCCTCCATTTCTCATTTCAGTGACTTTGTAAGTAATAGGGATTGTTAAATCACCAGGTAGTAAAAAATAGGAATGCAATGAATGTACAAATCGATCTTTAGGGATCGTATTGTAAGCTGCATGTAATGCTTGAGCTAAAACTTGTCCTCCAAAAACTCTAGAACTTCCTATAGTTTCACTAATCCCAGAATATGTGTGAGAATCTTTTTTGTCTAATGTTATATTATGTATTAAATCGTTAATTGTTTTCATAAATTCTTTTTGTCAATTTTAAACGGGAATTTTTGATTAAATTCAGTAGGTTGAATCTTCAGTAAAAATAATTTTAAAAATTTATTTGTGATGGATTTTTTATGACGAATATAAACTGTTAAATGTTCTGGAGTTGCTCCAACTGAACTTTTAATTTCGCTAGCTGTTCTTCCAAAATTTAAAATTTTTAATTTTTTACTTATGGCAATATATATATAGTCATAGAGCATTCTTTGGTAGATGGCATATTCTCTATTTAATTTATAATCTATTCCAACAAAATGTGCATCCAATTCATTTTTATTGATAATGCCAGACATAAAACCCACCATCTTATTTTCTAGCCAATACGATTTTAAAATATAATTATTTCCTAATTTTTCTTTTAAGCTTTTATATGTTTCTAATTTAAATTCTCCTAAATTAAAATCTGCTTTTGAAGCAACTCCTTTATATAATTCAGTCATTTCTTTTACTTGTTCTGCAAAATTATCAGCTGTAATCTCTTTTACGATAAGATTGTTACTTAATTTTAATGCCTTTTTAGCTTTTACTCTAAATTTTGTTTTTAAAACTACTAGGTAATCTTCAAAATTTTTCCAGTTATCTTCAATCTTTAAGCTCATATTTGGCTCAATATTAAATGAATAATAGCCTGAACTAATTAGTTCATTGCTAATGTGTAAAGATTTGGCTAAAAAATCTTTCATCATAAATATATCAATCGGATTTTCTTTTTCATTTTGTTGCGTATAATGCAGTATGCTTTTTGATATTTTTTTTAAAGTGCCTCTCTTGTTCTCACTATCTTTAATAAAAATACCATGCTCACCACTCACAAAAGAATTCCCACAGTTTAAAATTCTTAAGGGTTTTTCTTTAGGAATTATTTTTAATTTCCTTGCAATAGAAGTAACTTTTTTTAGAAAACTAGTCAAACCACTTTCTATTGTATTTAGATAAAAATCTATAATTTGAGCACTTGCAAAGGCGATTGCATGATGTTCCTCATTTTTTATGATAATGTAAAAAAAAGTAAGATGAGAATTGTTTCTTTCTATAGCTTCTAAATATTCTGATGAAAAATACAAATTAGTAGTACAACCCAATTCATCCCAAATATTTTTAGGTATTTCTTTTACTTGAGTATAGATAAGAGTTTTGTCTGATAGGCTACTATAATTCAAAAGGTTTTTTTTGATGTTATAAAGGTAAATAATGCAGATGTCATAAAGTATAAATCTACATATAATAAATAATGAAGATATTATTTTTATTTATTCTAAATAAAATTTAAATTTGCGCAAGATTTTACTTAGATGATTTTATTTTATAAACAACCAGTTGTATTGAAGCAAACGGGGTCTTCTAGTTGTAATTCAATTTGTTCTTCCAATTGTATAAAGCCAAAAAATAAATGTTGTTTTAAATATAAAAAAAAGGGCATCAACTGTAAGAGATGCCCAAATATTTTACTAAAAATAGCTTCTTAATCTTCATTCAAAAACAGAATGAAATATTTTTTTATTTAAAGGCATTTAAACCAGTAATGTCTAAGCCAGTGATTAATAAATGAATGTCATGTGTTCCTTCATACGTAATCACACTTTCTAAATTCATTGAGTGACGCATAATAGAGTACTCTCCGCTAATTCCCATACCTCCGAGTATTTGTCTTGCTTCTCTGGCTATATTGATAGCCATATCTACATTATTTCTTTTTGCCATAGAGATCTGTGCGGTCGTCGCTTTTCCTTCATTACGCAATACACCCAAACGCCAAGTTAGTAATTGTGCTTTGGTAATTTCAGTAATCATTTCGGCTAATTTCTTTTGTTGCAATTGAAACTGGCCAATAGGTTTTCCGAACTGAATGCGTTCTTTGCTATAACGCAGAGCAGTATCATAACAATCCATCGCTGCTCCAATAGCACCCCAGGCTATTCCAAAACGAGCTGAATCTAAACATCCTAACGGTGCTCCTAATCCAGATTTATTCGGTAATAAATTCTCTTTAGGAACCTTTACATTGTCAAAGATTAATTCACCAGTTGAAGATGCTCTTAAAGACCATTTGTTGTGAGTTTCAGGAGTAGAAAAACCTTCCATACCTCGTTCAACAATAAGTCCGTGAATTCTTCCTTCTTCACTTTTAGCCCAAACAACGGCAACTTGTGCTAAAGGCGCATTAGAAATCCACATTTTTGCTCCATTTAAAAGATAGTGATCTCCCATATCTTTGAAATTGGTAGTCATTCCTCCCGGATTTGATCCATGATCAGGTTCGGTTAATCCAAAACACCCCATCCATTCCCCAGAAGCTAACTTTGGTAAATATTTTTGTCGTTGTTCTTCATTTCCATATTTCCATATTGGATACATTACTAAAGAAGATTGAACAGATGCTGTAGATCTAACACCAGAGTCTCCTCTTTCTATCTCTTGCATAATTAAACCATAAGAAATTTGATCTAAGCCTGCACCGCCATATTCTTCTGGAATATACGGGCCAAAAGCACCTATATTTGCTAATCCTTTAATAATTTGCGTAGGAAACTCAGCATTTTGTGCATACTCTTCAATTATTGGAGAAACATCTCTTTTTACCCAATCTCTAGCAGCTTCTCTAACCATTTTGTGTTCATCGGTTAGTAAATCATCTATCTGATAATAATCTGGCGCTTGAAATAAATCTGGTTTCATATTCTATGAATTTTATAGACGTCAAAAATAAAGAATAGATGTTAAATTAGACAAGAATTAAAAATATATTTTTAACGGTTTAAAAATTTCGAAAGTAATAGATGAAAATGGTGCACTCCTTTTTCTCGTGTTGGTGAAAATCGTCCTGCTTTATAAAATGAAGAACGAACTCCTTTTTGTACATTTTCTACCACAAATTCATCTTCTTTTTCTACCTTTTCAAGATTACTTCCAGCTCCTTTATTTAATTTGGAGGAATCTAATACATAGCTGATAAAAGAAACCTTTGTTTTTTCAATTTCTACAGGTTTTACTATGTTAATAGATAACCCCCAAGGATAAAAGTTAAACATCATATTTGGAAAAACCCAATAATAATAAGCAGCAACTTTCTTCCCGTAATCTATATGATTATTAGGGAAATCAAAAACTTCTTCAGCTTCTTCAGAATATCCAATTTGTAAATTACAATGCTTATAAATAATTGTTTCATAGCTTCCGTAATCTAAAACTTCATTAAGACTTTCATGAACAAAAGGTACGTGAAACCCTTCTAAATAATTGTCACAGTAAAGTGCCCAATTGGCATTAATTAAGAAATTTTTATGCAATGTTTCATCAAGCTTAAATTCATCAATAGGTAAGAAGCCTATGCGTTCTTTCATAACATCAATTACTTCCTGGAAATCAAAACTAGGATTGAGTCCTGCAAATAAAAAATGACCCCATTTTTTAACAGGAAATGTATGTAAATTATCACAAGGTCTAGGGAAGTTTTTCGCGTCACTAAACTCTGGCATAAATTCAAACTCTCCCTTTAAGTTAAATCGTCTTCCATGATAAGAGCAGGTAAGTTTTTTTGAAACCCCGGATTCTAGAGCCACAATATTACCTCTGTGGGTACAGACATTTGTGAGACAATTAATGGTGTTTTCTTTGTCTTTGGTTAATAACATTGGTTCAGTTAAAAAACCATCTAATAATGTAAAAGGATATACAGATTGTGTTTTACTGATAAGGTTTTCGTCTCCAATCCATTGCCAAGAATTTAAAAAAACTTTTTCTTTTATTGTTTCAAAAACAAAAGGATCCTTGTAAAAAGTAGCAGGAAGTGTTTCTGATTTTGTAATGTCTGTATTGATCTTAAAGCTCATTTTGAGTTGTTGAATTAAATTGTATCTTTCAAGCATTCGTTTCTAAAATTACACAATTTAAATGAGTTCTGGCAACAAAAAAATAGGTTTGACCACAACAACGTCTTTGGTTGTTGGGAATATGATTGGTGCGGGGATATTTATACTACCTGCTTCTTTATCATCTTATGGTAGTATTAGTTTTTTAGGTTGGATTTTTACTGCTTCAGGAGCGATAGTTTTAGCTAAAATATTTAGTAATTTAAGTAAGATTATTGTCAATAAAAGTGGAGGACCTTATGTTTATTCAAAAGAAGGTTTTGGAGATTTTATAGGGTTTTTAGTTGCTTGGGGCTATTGGATTTCTATTTGGATTAGCAATGCTGCGATAGCAATAGCAATTATAGGTGCTTTGAGTTTCTTTTTTCCTATTTTAGAATCAAATTCATTCTTAGCTGTTAGCTTAGGACTGTCTATGATTTGGTTTTTTACTTGGGTTAATTCTAAAGGAGTTCGAACATCTGGGAAAATTCAAGTGATCACTACTATTTTGAAATTACTTCCTTTAATCTTTATAATTGTTTTTGGGATATTCTTTTTTAGCTTTGATAATTTGCCAAGATTTAATATAACAGGAGAAAGTGATTTTACAACATTTTCATTGGTCGCAGCTTTAACCTTATATGCTTTTTTAGGCTTAGAGTCTGCCAGTATTCCTACAGAAAATATAAGAAATCCAAAAAAAACAGTACCAAAAGCAACCATGCTTGGCACCATTATTACCACTAGTATTTATATTTTAGGGACCTTTGTGTTATTCGGGATTTTACCTCTTGATACTTTACAAAACTCTGCTGCTCCTTTTGCTGAAGCAGGAGAAATAATAGGAGGTAAGTATGCAGGTTATTTTGTTGCTGCAGGAGCCGCTATTTCTGGGATGGGAGCATTAAATGGGTGGATTTTAATTCTCGCTCAAATACCTATGGCAGCTGCAAAAGATAAAATGTTTCCAAGAATATTCAAGAAGGAAAATAAAAAAGGAGCTCCAGTTTTAGGATTAATTATAGGAAGTTTTTTGAGTTCTTGTGTAATGTTGATGAATTTTTCTGATAGTTTAGTAATGCAATTTACTTTCATGGTGAATTTAACGGTCTTAACCTGTTTAGTGCCGTATTTATTTGTTTCAGCTGCTTATATTATTATTATTATTAAAAGACATACACCCATGAATAGTGTCATAAAAACCTTTGTTCTAGGCCTTTTAGGCTTTCTATATTCTTTGTGGGCTATATACGGTTCAACTGCTGAGGTTGTATTCTATGGATTTTTATTATTATTACTAGGAATTCCGTTTTATGTATTAATGGAGTGGAATAAATCAAAAGAAAAATGAAAGAAACACATCACTCAGAATACTTAAAACTAACTTCTGTATTCTTGAAACCGGTTAAGAACTCTTTCCAGTCAGAAAAAAAACTAACAGAACAATGGAAGACTTTACAGTATCACTCAAAACCAAATTTTGAGCTATCATTAAAAGAATATGAAGTGTTCAATTTGTTTTTTATTAATAAAAATATTGAAATACTTATTTTTCCTACCGATGAAAAAACATTGATTGATTCTATTTATTGTAGAGATGCCTCTATTGCCACAGATTTTGGAATGATTATTTGTAGCATGGGCAAGAACGGAAGGATATATGAACCAAAATCACATTTAGAAACATTTCAGAATAAGACTATTGAAATATTAGGAGAAATTAAGTTTCCTGGGACTTTAGAGGGGGGAGATGTTGCTTGGTTAGATGAAAAGACATTGGCCGTAGGTCATACTTACAGAACTAACGAAGAAGGAATAAATCAATTAAAAGAATTGTTAATTCCAAATGGAGTAGAAGTCATAGTAGCAGAGCTTCCACATTATAAAGGAAAAGAAGATGTTTTTCACTTGATGTCAATTTTAAGTCCAGTGGATAAAAATTTAGCGGTTGTATATTCTCCATTAATGCCCATAAAGTTTAGAAATGAATTGTTAAGAAGAGGATTTCAATTGATAGAAGTTCCTGAAGAAGAGTTCGACTCTATGGGTTGTAACGTATTAGCTGTTGCTCCAAGAGATTGTTTGATGGTTGACGGAAATCCAATCACAAAAAAATTATTAGAGGAGGCAGGTTGCCATGTTATTACTTACAAAGGTGGTGAGATTAGTATAAAAGGCGGCGGTGGACCAACCTGTTTGACACGTCCTATGAAAAGAAACCTTTTATGAACGAGTTATTTTCTCTGATTTGTAAATATTGTCTAAGATATTCCTTTAAAAAAACGGTTTTCTGTAAGTTTGTATAGATGAAGAACAATACATTAGGAAAAAAAGAAAGGTTAAAAAGTCGCAAACTCATAGGGAAACTTTTTGAAGAGGGAGAATCTATCAAAAAATTTCCTTTTAGATTGGTCTATCTTACAACAGACCAAGTTTCAACACCTTCCGTTCAGGCCACATTTTCAGTCCCAAAAAGAAATTTTAAAAAAGCAGTTGATCGGAATAGGATCAAAAGATTGATTAGAGAAGCTTATCGATTAGAGAAAAAAAAAGTATTTGAGAACTCAAATTTACCTTATGTTTTTATGATTACTTTTATTGGGAAGAAAGAGCCAATATTCTCTGAGGTACAACAAAGGGTCCAAGAACTTTTAAGATTATTTATTGAAATACAAATAAAAAAATAAGATGGGTAAGTACAAAATAAAAAAACAGACTTTAGTAATAATTCTTGTAACAACTATTTTTCTATCTTTTTCATTTAAATCAAATTTTTTCGAAGTAGCAAAACAAATAGAAATTTATACAACACTATTTAAAGAGCTAAATTTATACTATATAGATGAAATTAATCCTGCTGAATTCACTAATAAAGCAATAAAAAACACGTTAAAAGAATTAGATCCTTACACAAATTATTTCGACGAACAAGAGGTTGAAGAAGCAAGAATTATAAGAGAAGGAGAATATTCAGGAATTGGTGTATCAGTTTTTTATGATAAAAAAGGGATTATATTGAATGAAATTTACAAAGGCTACGAAGCGGATAAAAAAGGTTTAAAAGCTGGAGATATTATTATTAAAGTAGGGAGCCAATTTTTAAGAAATATGGATAAGGATCAACTATCAGGAATCTTAAAAGGTGCGCCTAATACTTCTTTAGATATTGAGATTTTAAGACAAGAAGAAATAATTTATTTTACCGTAATTACAGAGAAAGTTGAAATAAACCCTGTTCCTTTTTATGACTTAATTGATCTAGAAACAGGATATATTGTATTAACCAGATTTAATCAAAAATCTTCAGCTGAAGTAAAAAAAGCATTTATAGAATTAAAGAAAAGAGGAATGAAAAACTTAGTTTTTGATCTAAGAAGTAATCCAGGAGGTTCTTTAGGAGAAGCAATTAATATATCAAATTTTTTCTTACCAAAAGGAAGTAAAATTACATCTACGAAAGGTAAGGTTAAAAAGCTGAGTAATATTTACAATGCTTCTAAAACTCCTTTAGATTTAGAAATTCCATTGACAGTATTAGTAAATGGAAGATCAGCTTCTGCTTCCGAAATAGTAGCTGGAGCTTTACAAGATTACGATAGAGCGGTAATTTTAGGAGAACGTTCTTTTGGTAAGGGATTGGTTCAGCAATTCAGAAAACTAACTTATGGAACACAATTAAAACTAACAATATCTAAATACTATACCCCAAGTGGAAGATGCATTCAAGAATTAGATTATGCCAGTAGAGATACAAAGGGTAATGTTCCAAAGTTTTCTGATGGGACTGTTACTTCTTTTCAAACTAAAAATGGAAGAGTTGTTTATGATGGAGGAGGAATTACCCCCGACATATTAGTGAATTTTTCAAAAAGAAGTGACGCCACAAAAGAACTAATCAATTCAAGATCTATTTTTAATTTCACTACAGATTATTTTTATAAAAATTCAACAATAAGTTTAGTAAAAGACTTTTCTTTTTCTACTTCAGATTTTAAAAGTTTTTTAAATTATCTCAAAACATCAGATACTGTTTTTGAAACAACTCAAGAAAGTCTATTTCGAGAGGCGTATAATTCATCAAAAGACACAAAGTTTATTTCTCAAGAATACGAACAAATAAAAAAGAAATTACTTCAAGAAAAAATTAACGAAATCTCACTAAATAGAGATTATTTGTCTGAAATTATCAAAGATGAAATTCTAATTAGATATTACTTCAAACAAGGATCTTATGAGAATAAATTAAAAAAAGACCTGGTGATTCTAGAAGCAGTTAAAATTCTAAAAAATAAATACGAATACGCTAAGATCTTAAAAAGAATCTAACATTGATTGAATTTCCTATCTTTGTATCCTAAAAACACTATGTTGCAAACAAAACATAAAGAAAGAACTAGGGCACAAGAATCAACCAATGCTATAGAGCGTTTGTATATTTCTATGCGTCATTTGTTTAGTAGAGGATTTTACAAGCCAATGGGTATTTCTGGTGAAACTTTACGAAAATCATTATTACTCCTTAGGCCAGAAATTTATGGTTCTATTGCAGAAGATCGAGTAGAGTTAAATGGATTGATTTATGTTATAGAACGTTTGCCAGAAGGAATTGAAGAATGTCAGTTTATTAACTTAACTGCAGATGAGGGATATAACAAATCACATTTTCAAGTAATTATTCCTCCAAAGAGAAGAAGAAACTGTTATAGAATAGATAAAGATCAAATGAATATTGAGATTACCAGAGGAAGATCTGAAATCTATGATATTTTAACACACCTTACTTTTTTATTTATAGAATCTCATAAAATAAAAGAGCGAGTTTTATTAAATTTAGAGGGGGATGTTACCAGAGAATGGAGAAACTTACAAGATATTGTTCTTCATCATAAAAATATTACCGATGAAGAAAGAGAAATCACCAAAGTTCATTTAGCAAATGTCTTGGGAAGAACTTATGATGAGGTAGCAGATACATACAAAGCATTCTCATCTCTAGAAAACCCAGATCGTTTCTTTCAAATTATTTATTGGTTAGGGAAATTAGCGATTAGTGAAAGTTGTCATCAACAGAAGAGAACGGTAAATTTTAGTTCTGTATTAGGAGAAGGAATAGGCCACCATATTTATGGAGAGATTTGGGCCAATAATATCAAAAAAGTATTAAAAGATAATCAGCTTTTAGAAAGACCAATTCATATTATAAGTGCTAATATGCACAGTGTTTTAAATACTATTTATGCTACGAGTTCGTTACCAACTATAGCAAAGGGAAAACAGAGTTTCCAATTATATGAGTTATTAAGTAATAATGATAGTAAACCACTACAGAAAAAAGTAAAAGAACATGCTTCTGAAAATGGATTGATATATATAAAAGATACTTCTGGAACTAATATTAATGTTCAGATTATAGATACCAAAAAGATAGATATTGCTAAGACACAATTTAAAAAAGTAGTTTCAAAAGGTAAAGATCCAGTAATTATTGTAATGGACTATGCCTTTGGAGAACAAGCTTATGAAACAATGGATGAACTATTAAAACCATATAAAGAAAAGAAAGGCTCAACTCATTTAAATGTTGAATCTATTTCTATCATGGGAAAAGCAGGGATTTTAGAGGGAGGTAAAGGGGATATTATGATTCCTTCAGCACATATTTTTGAGGGTACAGCAGATAATTATCCGTTTACAAACGAATTATCTAAAGAGGATTTAGAAGGTTTTGGAGTAACTTCTTTTGATGGAGCGATGGTAACTGTTTTAGGAACATCACTACAAAATAAAGACCTTTTAAAATTCTTTCATGATTCTACTTGGAATGTAATTGGCTTAGAAATGGAAGGAGCTCACTATCAAAAAGCTATTCAAGCGGCTTCTAAGATAAGAGGAAATATCTCACAAGATATAAAAGTACGGTATGCTTATTATGCATCTGATAATCCATTAGAAACTGGAGCCACACTAGCTTCAGGTGGGTTGGGAATGTCTGGAGTTACCCCAACATATGCTATTACACACAAAATATTAGAACAAATCTTTTAATATAAAAATTAATATAAAAATAAGATGTCAACAAATCAAAATAATAACGAAGAAGAAGTAGATTTAGGATCTTTATTTCTCATTATAGGAAAAGGATTTTCTAAATTATTTAATTTTATTGGAAATGTTTTTAAAGGCTTTTTTCACTTCCTAATTTCAATATTACTATTTATAAAATTACACTTTAAAAAAATTGCAATAGCTGCTTTTATTGGCGGAATACTTGGAGCATATTTAGAACATGTTAATGAAGATAAATTTGGATCTAATATGTTAGTTCAGCCAAATTTTAAAAGTACAAATCAACTCTATGAAAATATAAATTATTACAACGACCTTGTGGAACAAGAAAATGTATCTTTATTAGCATCCGTATTTAATATGGACACGATTAAAGCAGCAGGATTTAAAAAATTTGAGATAAATCCGGTTGTTAATGATATAGACGTTATAAATGCTTACAATAAATTCATATTATTTGCAGACACATTAACAGTAAAAAGCTATGATTTTTTTAAATTTAAAAAAAGTTTTACAGTCTATGATTATGAAATTCATAATATATCAGTAGAAGCAACAATCAGTGATATTTTTACCGGATTGGATGAAGTGATTATTTCATCGGTAGAGAATAATTATTATTATAATAGAATTAAATATTTAACCAATGAAAATCTTTTTAGAACAGATTCTCTATTAAGAGCTAACTTAACTGAAGTCGATTCTCTTCGTCAAGTTTATATGAGAATTATGTTAGAAGAATCTAAAAAGGAGTCATCAGGAACTAATATTGATTTTGGAGGAACTCAAAAAAACACTAAAGAAATAGAATTATTTGAAACAGATAGGGAAATAAATGAAGATCTAGGACGAATTTCTATAGACATAGGTAAGCAATCTGAAGTAATAAATATTATTTCAAATTTTAAAACTGTAGGGTATGAAATAAAAGGAATTACAAAAAACCTCATATTCATACTAGCAGCACGTTCAGTTCTCTTGATGTTGTTATTTATTCTTTTACTTGACCTAAATAGATATTTAAGTAATTATAAGAAGTAATTAAGGATAAATTTTTATTCATAAGTAACTTAATTAAAGTATGCCAGAGTAATATTATATTGAGAATAAAAATTATTTTTATGAATTATAAAACTCAAAAAATCAACTTTTAAACACTCAAAAAGAACTTAATAATCAAATAAATTACAACCTATATAATTTCTTATTCTTTTTTAACTAATAATAATAATAATGCTTTTGTAAATCATATGAGTTTATTTTTTTAAAATTTAAAATTCATGTGTTAAATTAATTAAAAGAAAGATAGTTACAATTAATATAATGATTTTTAAAAATTTATTACAATCCTTTAATAAGAAATCAAATAGGAGTAAAAATTTTCTCTTAAACACGTCTTACAATGTTTTTTTTGTGGGTGCTAAATTGGGGTTAAGTTTATTGCTAATCCCTTTAGTGCTAAATACTATAGGCAAAGAAAGATTTGGTATTTGGCAAACAATACTTTCTTTTATTGCTTTTTTGAGTGTATTAAAATTCGGCTATCCAAACAGTCTTAGGAACTTAATAACCAAACTAATATCAAATTCATCAGAAAATGAAGTTAATAAAGCAATTGGTGCTACTTACGTCAAATTAATAAAAATAAGTGCATTGATTTGTATCATTTTATTACCATTAATTTATTTTTTTTTTAGTCCACAAAAATTATTTTTAGAATCTACAATTTCTTCTCATGAAATTATATATAGTATTCTAATTTTTGTTTCTTTTGGATTATTAAACAATATTCTTAGTCTAACTGATTCAATTGCTTTTGGATATCAAAAAAGCAGTTTAACCAATTTTTTTCAATTAATTTATTTTCTTCTAAGCTATTTATCAATACTATTTCTCAAGCATTGGTATAGTTTAAACTTAATTGATATTTCAATTATTTTTGGTGTTATTCAGAGCAGTACATATGTGTTGTTTATATTATATCAGAGAAATAAATTTAATATAAGGATTCAAATTAATTCCAATTATTCTTTGAAAGAGACACGAAAAATTTCTTTTTATTTTTTTCTTGCCCATTTCTTAGGCCTTGTTTTTTTATCGATAGATAACTTTATTATTTCATCTATGTTAGGAGCAGAAGAAACAGCGAGTTACTCTATAGTTAATAAGTTGTTTTTTGCATTAATTACTTTATTTTCAATTTTATTAATTCATTTTTGGAATAATGTTACTGATGCTTTTGAAAGAAAAGAATTCAAGTGGATATTAAAAATGCTGAACGTTCTTTATATCGTAGCGTTTCTTGTCTTTTTTGGAGGTCTTATTTTGTCATTTTTTCAAAAAGAGATTATTAGCCTCTGGCTTGGAGATGATAACATATTTTTTGAGTCTATAACTTTTTATTTATTTTCTATATACACTCTTTTTCATTGTTTAAACGCAATTTTTATTTATTTACAAAACGGGTTAGGAACATTAAAGATTCAGATTTACTCATCAACAATAATTATTATATTATATGTTTCAGCATGTTTTATTATAGATATAAATAAATACGGTTATAATAGTATCATTGTAATAAAAATTATAGCCATGTTACTATCCATGATTTTGAATTCATTTATTCTCAGAAAGGTAAGAACCGGCTCTTCTATAACTTTACTGTTAAATAGATTGAAAAGGGAAAAGGAATAATTATATCTGTTTTTAATACTAGCGTTTAGCTTAGTATTAACCCTTAAAAAGGGTTAGTTTTATTAAAAATTGTTTAAAATAATGAAAAAAATTTTTAAAAAATTAATTAATGCAACAGGATTAAATTTAAGTCTTGCAGCTGACAATAATTCTATAAAATCACTTATCAATAAATTAAAGCCATACAATGTTGGATATGATCTAATAAGGTTAGGTCCAGATGCTGATAGTGGTTATTTATTGCCAAATGACTTAGAAGGTATAGAAGCATGCTTCTCTCCTGGTTGTGATAATAAGTATCAATTTGAGGAAAACTGTTTTGATAGGAATATGAAGGTTTTTATTGCTGATAAAACAGTTGAAAACAAAGATGTTCCAGCGAAATTTAATTTCACAAAAAAGTTTATTAGCTCAATATCAAACGAAGATTTTATGACTATTGATCAATGGGTTTCTAATAGTGTATCAAATGAAAATTCTGATTTATTGTTACAAATGGATATTGAAGGTGATGAGTATCAATGTATTTTAAACATGACTGATGAATTATTAAATAGATTTAGAATTATCGTAATCGAATTTCATGATTTAGATAAATTATTTAATAGTTTTTTCTATCGAATTGTTTCAGTAGTTTTTGAAAAGTTATTACAGAATCATACTTGTGTTCATATACATCCTAATAATAATCTAGAGATTATTACTATAGATGGAATAAGTATACCCCCTTTATCAGAATTTACTTTTATAAGAAATGATAGGGTGAAAAGCAAAAAATCAATCAATACATTTCCTCATCCATTAGATCAAGATTGTGTTTCAGGAAAAACAACTCAAACACTACCCAACATGTGGTTTGAGTAATTTTTAAAATAATTGTCACGGTAAATAAGAGAAAAATTTTTACAGAATATTATGCTAAAAAATGAACTTATAAAACACCCTAAGATTAGTATAATCACTGTTGCTTTTAATAGTGAGAAGGTTATAAAATCTACTATAGAATCAGTTTTAAATCAAACTTTTAAAGGGCTTGAGTATATAATTATTGATGGTAATTCAACAGATAAAACCATAGATATTGTTAAATCATATGAATTGAAATTCAAAGAAAAAAATATATCTTTCAAATGGATTTCAGAACCGGATAAAGGTATTTACGATGCTATGAATAAAGGTATTTTACTTTCCAAAGGGCAATGGTGTAATTTCATGAATACTGGAGATTTTTTTCTCTCTAAGGAAACTTTAAATGAAGTCTTTAACTCTGGAGATGATTTTAGCAATATTGCATTATTATATGGATCTAAAGTATATGAAAATAAAACGATAGATCCACTACCATTAAAAGCATTAACTTATGGATCAATTATGGGAAATCATCAATCTATGTTTTTTAATAAACATCTTTTGAAAGAAGAGCTATTTTATGATCTTAGATATCCTATTTATGGTGATTATGAATTGGTAAATAGAATTTTTTTAAATTTTGGTAAATTAAGGTTTCACAAAGTAGATTTATCAATAGCAAATTATTTGGGAGGAGGAATATCTGCTACTCCAACTTTTCAAAAAAGGAAAGATAAATTTTTAATCCTCTTAAGACATTATGGTTTTATTGGTTTTGTTAGGGGTGTTTATTATTCTATAAAAGAAAAAATGAAATGATTTTATCACTTTTTGTCGGTTTAATTATACTCTACATCTGCTGGTCGAGACCAATAGTGGGTATCGCTGTATTGATTCAGATAAATATTATTAGAGCAGTTGTTTCACTTGATTTTAAAGAGCTTTGTTTTCAGTGTTTTAATGAGTCAGAAGTTTTTCTTGGGGCAGTAATCCCCATACTAGGATTAATTCTTATTTTAATAAAACTATACAGTAAAAATAAAGATATTAAATTCAGACTGAGCTTTATAGATGTTTTCTTTATTCTCACAATTTTCACACTTATTCTTACTACAATTTTTAGCTTAGATGTAATGAAATCTTTAGTATATACAAGTAAATTTATTCTACTTGCTTTTAGTTATTACTTTATTAGTAAAACTATATTACTAAATTCAAATTTTCCAGACAAGCTAATAATAGATTTCTTAAAGACCACATTAATTTTGGCTGTTACAGCTGGGTTAATAAGTTTATTCCTTTTATTTTATGATGGAGGCACTGTCAATAGATTAACAATACCAGGTGTTCATCCCATACCTTTTAGTCAATTAATGGGATTTGCAATACTAGTGATTTTTTCTTCATTTATTATCGATGAAAAACTTTTCCCAATTAAGATAGGCAGTCTACCTTTAAGAGGTATTTTATTAATTTTTTTATTAATAATATTATTTGCTTCCAATACTAAAGGTATTTTATTAAGTGTTTTTTTAGGTGGAATTTTAATTCTCTATTTAAAAGGTTTTAGGGTTAATAAAAAACTACTTCTAATAGTTATCCTTCTAATAGCACCACTTGTTTTTTATATAGTATCTATCATTGGTTATGAAAGTTTATTTGATCGATTAGTAAGGTCTTTAGGAGATGATTCTGTTAATCATAGAATCTTATCTTATTACGAAAGTTTTGAGATATTTTTACAATTACCATTAACAGGAACTGGTCCTGGAGCATATGGTGTAATCGGTTTTTTAGATTATCCACATAATTTTTTCTTAGAAAATATGTCTCAATATGGTATTTTAGGAATACTAATGAATATTTATTTTTTCTTTTTACTATTTATTATCTACTGGATATCAAATAGATCTAAAAATAGAAATTTCTTGTACTCATTGTTATTTGTTTTTATTATTTTTTTCTTTGTTGAAACAATGGTTAGTTTTACTCTTTGGATGCATAAAGGTATGTATGTAACACTTGGTTTGTTCTCAGGATATTATTTTAATAAAGTAAAATCAAATAAAGATTCATCTACTATTATAAATAGAGATTTAAATGAATAAAATCGATAAAAAAGCATCTACAAATCTTATTCTAACAGGGGTATTTCTTTTTGGTATTTACCCTTTAATTCCGCACGAATATGAGAGTTTAAGTGTTATTTTATTGGCTTTATGTTCTGTGATTTATTTATTAATAACTACAAAGGATAAGAAATATATTAAAACATTCTTCATTACTAGTTCTATATATATTGTATTGTTTATTAGCGCGTTATTTTCTAATAATAAACTTGAGGGTTTTAAGATTATAGAAACTATGTTAAGTTTAATAGTCTTTCCTATTATTTTCTATCTTTTACTTGGAAAATCTAACATAAACTTATTAAGAATCAGATTATTTTTTCTCAAAACATATTTCATTAGTAGCTTAATTTTTTCTATAATTTCTTTTTATTTATTTACTATTTATAAAAATGCTAGATATCTTTTGACAGACTCAAATTTTTATCGAAACGCTATCTTAGATAACAATTATATTGGAGATCATCCTATCTATATTTCTATTTATATTTCAATTGCTATAATTTTTGGTTTTTATTTTTTAGATAAAATACAGAAATTTAGTTTGAATTTTTTTTTAATACTTATTGCTCAAGGATGTTTAATTAGCTTGTTATTTCTATTAATGAGTAAAGGAGTAATATTAGCACTGATTATTGTGTTTATTCTTAAATTGATTTTATTTGACAGAATTAAGAAAGTATATATTTTTTCTTGCATACTAGCTTTTAGCTTAATTTTTATTTTAATTCCCGAAAAAAATAATAGGTTTAAAGAAGTTTTTAATTTTAATACTTATAAGACATTAGATAGTAATAATTCTACCAGTATTAGAGTTGTTTTATATAAATGTGGTTTAGAATCTGTATTTAAAAATTATTTATATGGTTATGGTGTTGGTGATGTACAAGAAACGTTAGATGAATGTTATTTCCATAATAACTCTAATTTTATCAAAGGAATGTACAATTCTCATAATCAGTATTTATTCATATGGCTGTCAGGAGGAATACTTAGCTTTCTTCTTTTCATAGGTATATTATTTTATTATTTAAAAAAGGCACTCGAATATAATGATCGTGTGATGTTTTCTGTTTTAGTCTTATATTGTATAATATTTTTATTTGAGAATGCGCTCAGTAGGCAATCTGGGGTTATCCTCTTCTCTTTTATGATGAATTATTTTTTATGGGATAATTTTAATAAAATAAAAATTAAAAAATTAAGTTTATAACCTATAATACTTTGCGAGAATCTGTTTGAATGAAAAAAATCCTTGTTGTATATCACTATTTCCCTCATTATAGGCTTCCTATATTAAAAGTTTTATCTAATCAGCAAAATGCTGGTTTAGATTATACTTTTTTATCAGGATTTACGACAGAGGTACCGTTAAATATTTTATCAAAGAAGGATGTTTCCGAATTAAGCTTTATTTCAGTGAGAAATAGGTGGTTTTTAGGCAAACTATTATGGCAGACAAAAGTTCTGTGGTATTCTATTTCCTCAGAATATGACTGTATTATATATTTAGGGAGTCCTAATTTTATAACAACTTGGTTAGGTGCTATTGCCGCAAAAATAATGGGTAAACCTACATTGTTTTGGACTCATGGATTTTTAAAAAAGAATCAAATTAAAAACAGCATCAAAAAAATATTTTTCAGTATTCCTGACGGTTTGTTATTATATGGAAATAAAGCAATGAATAATTTGATCTATCATGGCTTTAAAAAAAATAATTTATCTGTTATCTACAATTCTTTGGATTATGAAAATCAAATAAGAGTAAAGAAAAATATTAAAAATGAAGCTGTTTTTAGACTAAAAAAAAAGTTATTTAAACATCATGATTTGCCTGTAATAATTTTTATAGGTAGACTTACAGCTCAAAAGAAACTGATAGATATAGTTACAATTACAGAAAAATTACACAATTTAGAGATTTCTGTTAACGTATTATTTGTTGGAGATGGTTTAATGAAAAATGATTTGATAAAAAGTGTGGAAAGAGCCTCTTTATTAGAGTATTTTATGTTTTTTGGTGAATGTAATGATGAGTTTCAGTTAGCACATTTAATTACTTTGTCAGACATCTGTGTAAGCCCAGGTGAAGTTGGATTAACTGCGATGCATAGTTTAGTATATGGTACACCTGTTATTACTCATGATTGCGAGGAATTTCAAATGCCAGAATATGAGGCTATAGTTGATGGAGTTACAGGTGGGCTTTATAAGTACGGTTCATTAGAGTCTTTATTTATGAAAGTAAAAGAATGGATTATTAAAGGTAATTCTCAAGAAATTAAAAATAATTGTTGCAATATGATAGCCGATTTTTATAACCCAAAAATTCAATCAATATTGATTAATAAAGCTGTTAAAAAGGTATTAAATGAAAAATAAATTTAAATTTTTTTTCAGATATATTAGGTCTATCATTAGAAATATGAATTATAAACTAAAGTATGTAGATTATACTTTTGATATCCAAAAACCAATAAATATTAGTAAAGATTTGAGGATGGGAAAGTATGGTTTTATTGGGAAAGGTTCCTGGATTTGTCCAAATGTTGTTTTAGGAAATTATGTTATCATAGCGCCACATTTAGCAATACTTGGAGGAGATCACATTTATAATACACCCGGAATTCCCGTTATATTTAGCGGTAGATCAAAAACAAAAAAGACGATTATTAATGATGATGTTTGGATTGGTTATCGAGTTACTATTAATTCAGGGGTAATTATTGGTAAGGGTGCTATAATTGCTGCTGGTAGTGTTGTTACAAAAAATGTAGCTCCTTATTCGATTGTAGGTGGAAATCCTGCTAAATTTATTAAGTTAAGATTATCAACCGAAGAACAACTAGTACACGAAAAAATGTTATTAGATAATCCAACTTTTTTTGGTGTTTATAATCAACCTAGAAAACTTTATTAACAATGCAAAAATTAAATAAATTTAAGTTACCGAAAAACTTTAGAGGCAGAAATGCTTTTATAGTTCAATTGTGGTGGTTGGTTCAAGCACTGTTTTTCAGAACTTCACCTCAATTTTTATATGGTTGGAGAATTTTTTTGTTACGTTTATTCGGAGCCAAAATTGGTAAAAAAGTAATTATTAGACCTTCCGTTAAAATAACATACCCTTGGAAATTAAGTATAGGTGACTACAGTTGGATAGGAGATGATGTAGATCTCTATTCACTCGGTGATATTAATATAGGCAACAATGTGGTGGTGTCTCAAAGATCTTATCTTTGCACAGGCTCTCATGATTACTTACAAGAAGATTTTCCTATCTACCAAAAGCCAATTAAAATTTGCGATCAAGTATGGATAGCAACAGATGTTTTTATTGCTCCGGGAATTACAATTGAAGAAGGGTCTGTTGTAGCTGCAAGAAGTTCTGTATTTAAAAACATACCTTCAAATAAAGTATACGCTGGCTCTCCAGCAAAAATGATAAGAGATAGAATTCGTGAATAAATCTAAAAACATACTGCTTATATCTCCCTTTTTTTTCCCTGAACCAATTTCTACAGGAAAGTATAATACAGACATGGTATTAAAGCTTAGAGATGATGGACATAAAGTAACTGTATTATGTTTTCATCCCTTCTATCCATCATGGGAGGTAGAAGAATCCCAAGAAAAGCTTAATGACATAGAAATAATCAGAGGGGGTAAAAAAATTAAATATTCTAAAAAAACATCATTTAGAAGGGTTATACTTGAGGTTTGGTATGCTTTCTTTGTCATAAAAAATATTAAAAAATTTCAAAATAATATAGATTTAGTTATCCCAGTATTTCCGCCAAGTCTGGCCTTTTATTTTGCTTCTTTTTTTCTAAAAAGAGATATTAAAAAAACTGGGATTGTTCATGATTTACAACTTATATATTCTTATCAGAAAAAAGGTGTGATAAATAGAGTAATTAGTTTTCTTATAAAAAGTATAGAAAAGAGTTGCTTTAAAAAGTGTAATAAATTAATATTTCTTTCTAAAGAGATGCAAGACTTTGCCTGTGATTTATATAAAATAGATAAAAATAAAAGTCAAGTCCAATTTCCATTTACTACTATTAAAGACAAAGCTTTATCTAATAACCTTGTGAATATTTTACCAGATAATTATAATAATATTGTGTATTCTGGAGCTTTGGGTGAAAAGCAAAACCCAAAAGAGTTATACGATGTTTATGATTTTATTTCTCAAAACTTACCCAATAGTATTTGTTATTTTTTTTCTCAAGGTCCAGTTTTTGATGAATTAAAGAAGAAGAATAAGAATAATAAAATACAATTTCACCCATTGGTTAGTAAAAGTGATATACAAGAATTGTATGCCAGAAGTAGTATTCAAATAGTACCACAGTTACCAGGTACTTCTAAAGGATCATTGCCTTCTAAATTACCCAATATATTAGCTTCAAGAACAAAGATCTTGGTAATAACAGATAATAATAGCGAATTAGAACAATTATTTAATGATTATAATCTCCAAAAATTAATCACCACTTGGGATAAGAAAACTATAGTATTTTCTATTAAAGAGTTGTTGGAACAAAAAATTGATTTAAATAAACAAAAAGATATTGCCCTTAAACTATTTAATATAAATAGTTTGATCGCCAAAATTGTTAGTTAAATACTATATTTGTTTGATAAACTATACACTTGAAATACAGGTATTCATTTCTCATAACTCCTTTTCAATTATTGACAGACTGTTTGTCAATAATTTTAGTTGTATTTTTTGTTTCAGATAAAAATTTTTTTAGCGCACAATTTATTAGTTATATTATAACTTTTTGGATTTTATCTTCTTTTTTAACAGAATACTACAAGATTTTAAGAGTCACTAAATTTCTTCGATTATTAACTATCACCTTAAAGCATTTTTTTATTTTCATTCTTGGTTTTTTTACTTTTTTTGGAATCTTTAAAGAAGGCTTAATTATAAATAATCAATTTTTAATTCTGGTACTTATTTTGACCATTACATTTTTTTTAAAAACATCTTCTTTCTTTTTACTCAAATGGTACAGGAATTTGGGTAGAAATTACAGAAAAGTTATAGTTATAGGAATAGATGATTCATCTAAAAAAATCATCAATATTTTCAGTAAAAACAAAACTCTTGGTTATAAATATTTAGGGTGTTTTACAGATAAGATTTACAATAAAAAAAAAGGGAGTATTGATGAAAGTTTTCAGTTTATTATTGGCAATGCTATTGATGAAGTTTATTGCTCTTTACAAGAGCTAAATTCTAACACTATTAAAGAGATCAAATCATTTGCAAATTCAAATAACATCAAGTTAAAATTAATCCCAGATGCGGATAAATTATACAGCAAAGAACAGAGCATAGAATTTTATGATGATAGTTTAGTTGTATTAAACGTCAAGAAATTACCCTTTGAATTCGATGAAAACTTTATTTTTAAACGATTTTTTGATATTGCTTTTTCCTTTTTCATTTGTTTGTTTGTCATGAGTTGGTTAATCCCGATACTTTGGATTATTATAAAAATTGAGTCAAGAGGTCCTGTGATTTTTTCCCAAAAAAGAGAAGGTATAGATGGAAAACAATTTATTTGTTACAAGTTTAGATCGATGAAAATAAATAAAATAGCTGATATAGTTCATGCCATTGAAAATGATGATAGAGTTACCAAAATTGGCGCTTTTATTAGAAAAACAAGTATAGACGAATTACCTCAATTCTTTAATGTTTTAAGAGGTGACATGAGTGTAGTTGGTCCAAGACCTCACTTACCATCATTATCTTCAGAATATCAGAAAGATGTTGATGATTATTTAAGAAGACATCTTGTGAAGCCAGGTATTACGGGATTAGCTCAAGTTAGTGGTTACAGAGGGGAAATAAAAAAGAAGTCTGATATTAAAAATAGAGTACGCTTCGATATTTTTTATATAGAAAATTGGTCTTTTTTCTTAGATGTTAAGATTATTTTAATGACAGTTTTTAATATTTTTAAAGGAGAAGATAACGCCTATTAATGCTCATCGATAAAAACATAACAGCTTCAATTGTAACCTATAATGAAGATATTTTAGAGCTTCAGAAGTCCATTAATAGTTTTTTAGGATATGCACAGTCAAAGAGTTTATATATTCTAGATAATTCTCCAACGAATCTCTTAAAAGAAAAAATTAAAGGAAAGAATATTGAATATGTCTATTCAAAAGAAAATATAGGTTTTGGAAGAGGTCACAATAGAATTTTGGAAAAACTTAATAAAGAATCAAAGTATCATTTAATTTTAAACCCTGATGTTAGTTTTAATCCTCAGATACTCGAAAAATTAATAAGCCAGCTAAAAAAAGATACTCAACTTTCAATGATAGCTCCAAAGATTGTTTATCCAGATAATCAACTACAATACACCGCTAGAAAATACCCAACAGTTTTAGAATTATTTTATCGTTTTACAGGAATATTCAAGAAATATACTAATCACAGTGAATATAGAAATTATGACTTAGAAAAGCTATTTTACCCAGATTTTATTCAAGGAAGTTTTATGTTGTTTAAAACTAAAGATCTAATAGACCTTCAAGGATTTGATCAACGATACTTCATGTATATGGAAGATATAGATATCTGTAGGAGAATAGATCAATCAAAAAAAAAGAAACTATACTTCCCTGAAGTTCAAATTACACACACACATAAAAAAGGTTCGTCTAAAAATTTACGATTGTTTTTTATTCATATTTCATCTATTATTAAATATTTTACAAAATGGAGTTTTAGCAGATCGTAAACCAATTAGACAAACTATCTTTATCACAGATAAGAACATAATATGAACATACTTATTTTAGGCTCTGGCGGAAGAGAACACGCTTTTACTCATAAACTTATTCAAAGTAAAAAAGTAACACAAGTTTTTGTAGCACCAGGGAATGCCGGTACACAAAAAATAGCGACCAATTTGAAAGTCAATCCTACAGATTTCATAGCGGTTAAAGAAGCAGTACTTTCAAATCAAATCCACATGGTTCTTGTTGGGCCAGAAGCACCATTGGTAGCTGGAGTTCATGATTTTTTTCTTGCTGATGATGCTTTAAAATATATTCCAGTAATTGGTCCAAAGAAAGATGGAGCCTTGTTAGAAGGAAGTAAAGATTTCTCTAAAGAGTTTATGGTTAAACATGGTATTCCTACTGCCAAATACCAATCCTTTACAAAGCATAATTTACAGGAAGGTAAAGTATTCCTAGAAACTCTAGAACCACCTTATGTGCTTAAAGCAGACGGTTTAGCAGCCGGAAAAGGAGTTTTAATTTTAGATTCTTTAGACGAGGCAAAAGCAGAATTAGAAGAAATGGTGTCTAACCAAAAGTTTGGAGATGCATCCTCTACAGTAGTTATTGAAGAATTTCTAAAAGGAATAGAATTATCTGTTTTTGTACTCACAGACGGTATCAGCTACAAGATATTGCCATCAGCAAAAGACTACAAAAGAATTGGAGAGGGTGACAAAGGATTAAACACTGGTGGAATGGGAGCTATTTCTCCGGTTCCATTTGCCGATAAAGCTTTTTTAAAGAAAGTAGAAGAATTGGTAGTTAAACCAACAATTTTAGGATTACAAAAAGATGGGATAGATTATAGAGGGTTTATTTTTATTGGTTTGATGAATGACCATGGAAATCCTTCTGTAGTTGAATACAATGTAAGAATGGGAGATCCAGAAACAGAAGTTGTTTTGCCGAGAATTGAATCTGATTTATTAGAGCTGTTTGAAGGTGTCGCCAATCAAAATTTACATAAAAAAGAATTTTCTGTAACAGACCAAGTAGCAACCACAGTTATGCTAGTTTCAGGTGGTTACCCTGAGGGATACAATAAAGGAGAGTTAATTTCTGGATTAGAAAATATAAAAAATTCTATTGTTTTTCATGCAGGAACTACAATGAAAGATAATACTGTTATAACCAATGGAGGAAGAGTAATCGCTATTACCTCATTAGCAGATACAATTCAAGATGCCTTAGATACCTCTTATAAAAGTATAGATGAAATTCATTTTAAACAAATGAATTATAGAAAAGATATTGGATTTGATTTAGTAAAATAAGAAGTTATTATTTAGCTTTTCTTAAGGTGAAGGAAAACTCAGAGCCTTTTCTAAAAGTACTTTTTAAAAGTACTATTTCGTTGTGAGCTTCAATAATATGTTTAACAATAGATAGTCCAAGGCCAGAACCCCCTTGTTCTCTGGATCTACTTTGGTCAACTCTGTAAAAACGTTCAAATAAACGAGAAATATGCTCTTGTTTAATTCCTTCGCCGTCATCTATTACTTTAATCATGAATTTATTTTCGCTGTAAGATTCAATTCCAACGGAAGTAATACCATTTGTTTTTCCATATTTGATAGAGTTCACGACTAAATTAATGAGTACTTGTTCTATTCGCTCTGTATCTCCTTTCACAAAGACTGGAAATTCATAGACTTTATCAAATTGTAAGGTAATATTCCTTTTTTTAGCCCTCATTTCAAATAGATCAAATACATTCTGAATTAAATCTATAATATTAAAAACTTCTATGTTCATTTTTAAACCTTCAGTTTCTAATTTTGCAATCATATCTAAATCTTTGACAATAGCTACGAGTCTCTCAACTCCTTTATTAGCTCTTCCTAAATATTTATCTCTAATTAATTTATCATTTACAGCACCTTCAATTAGTGTTAAAATATAACCCTGTACAGTAAATAATGGGGTTTTTAATTCGTGAGCAACATTTCCTAAAAAATCTTTTCTAAATGAATCACGTTCGGTTAGATTTTTAATTTCAATCCTTTTACCCTGAACATATTCTTGAACACTTTTAGATAAAGCATCTATATCTGTGGTTGCATATGCTCTGTTAAATTCATCCTCATTTAGGATAGAAACTTCATCGTATATTTTCTTAATTCTATTATAAATAAATCGCTCTGCTCTAAATTGAATGATAAAAAAAGAGATTGTAAATACTAGGGGTATAAAAATTAATACTCCAATTAATTCTTTTTCTTCCAATAAAAAAAAGTAGATAATAGCAGCAATTAACCCTGCAGAAAAGGTTAAATATATAGAGGACCAAAGTGCAAAAGAATATGTTTTGTTGAATTTCATAACTAGGAAAATTTACTTGTCTGCTCCTTCTAATACAAATTTATAACCAACACCTTTTATAGTTTTAAAATAATCGTCACCAATTTTTTCTCTTAATTTTCTAATATGAACATCTATAGTTCTTCCTCCTACAATAACTTCATTTCCCCAAACTCTATCTAAGATTGTCTCTCGTTTAAAAACTTTTCCTGGCTTAGAAGTTAATAATGAGAATAATTCAAATTCTTTTCTTGGTAAAAATATTTTCTCGTTACCTTTAAATACAACATATTCATCTCTATTGATGGTAATATTACCAACTTTAGTTATAGAGTCTACTTGATTTTCAGCTTTTAATCTACGCAAAAGAGATTTTACTTTACTTACTAAAACTTTGGGTTTAATAGGTTTTGTGATATAGTCATCTGCTCCTGCATCAAATCCAGCTACTTTTGAATAATCTTCATTTCTAGCGGTTAGAAAAGAAATTAAAGTATTTTCTAGGTTTTTAATAGCTCTTATCTTTTCGCAAGCTTCTATACCATCCATTTCAGGCATCATGATATCAAGTAAAATTAAATGAGGAATTATTTTTTTTGCTTTTTTCAAACCCTCATTCCCATTTTTTGCTGTATAAATTTGGTATCCTTCATTTTTTAAATTGTACCCCACAATCTCTAAAATATCTGGCTCGTCATCTACTAAAAGAATTTTAATATCACGATTGTTCATTATCTTTTTATAAGAAGTTTCTATCAAAAGTAGCGAATCTAAACTAAAAATCAACGGCTTAATAATCATTTAACCAGTAATATTCAGTTAGCATTGCTATAACTTATACCCTACAGATGAGTTGTGTTTTTTCTCTTATAAAATATTATCATTTCACACAATAATAAATAATAAAACCACAAATAATAAAACTTATATTTATTATTGCTGTAATTATTTTCAGAAGATCTTAGCACAATAAAAAGAAATATTAATCATTAAAAGCGACTATTTTAGTCTGCTTTTCAAAGATTAATTAACTTATAATTAATTCAATAGAGCTTATACTACTGAAAGAATTTCCATATATTTATAAAAAATATACAATTAAATTTATTAATATGAAAAAAAATTACTTTTTAACGTTATTGTTAACTTTTACAGTAGTATTTGTATCAAGTGCTCAGATTACTGAGTTATTTATTAGTAAATACGGAGAAGGAAGTTCAAATAATAAATACTTAGAAATATATAATGGAACAGATGCAACGATTAGTCTTTCAGATTATGCATTTCCTAGCGTTGCAAATGCACCCTCTACTCCTGGTGAATATGAATTTTGGAACGTTTTTCCAGATGGAGCAGAAATAGCTTCTGGAGATGTATATGTAATTGCCCATGGTAGTGCAGACGCCATAATATTAGCTGAAGCTGATCACATACATAATTTTTTAAGTAATGGTGACGACGGATATGCCCTTGTGGGTGGAGTTACTTATGATGCTGATGGTGAAGTTACAGGATACACCATACTTGATTGGCTAGGAGATTGGGAAGGAGACCCTGGTTCTGGGTGGGAAGTTGCAGGTGTTTCCAATGCAACAAAAGATCATATACTTACAAGAAAAAACACAGTGTGTGGTCCTAATAATGATTGGGCAGCATCGGCAGGCACTAATGCAGCTGATTCTGAATGGATAGTAGGGGATATAGATACTGGATGGGATACAATAGGTTCTTTCAGTGGTTGTGTTAGTGATCCAACTATTTCATTAGGTGGTACAATAGCAAGTCTTGATTATTATGAAAATAACGGACCTTCATCAGAGGGTGATTTTAGTGTTTCAGGCTCTAATCTTACAAACGATATAACTGTTTCTGTTTCATCTAATTTTGAAATTTCTTTAACATCTGGCTCTGGGTTTGCAAGTACAGTAACTGTTTCTCAAACTGCAGGAACTGCTGAAGCTACAACTATCTATGTTAGATTATCTTCAGGTCTTTCCACAGAAGCATATGATGGAGTAGTAACTGCTTCTTCAAATGGTGCAACAGATAGTACACTATCAATTTCTGGAATTGTAAGTCCTGAAAATCCAGAATTTACCGTAACTGCAAATCTTGATGATTTTAATTATTCGGAAGCTCAAGGAGGACCATCACCAGAAGACAGCTTTTCAGTTGAAGGTTTATTTTTACAAGATGATATCTCTATCACAGCACCAGCAAATTACGAGGTATCTTTAACAACAGCTTCAGGATTTGGTTCTTCAGTAACTATTACTCCTGATCAATCTGGAACTGTGGCTTCAACAGATATTTTTGTCAGACTTGCAGGCAGCCTATCTGCTGGAAATTATACTGGAGTTATTACTATATCTTCAACTGGAGTAACTGACGCACTCATAGCTGTTAATGGTAACTCATACGGAGCTGCTACAAATAGTTTAGTAATTACAGGAGCTTATGACGGTCCTTTATCAGGAGGTACACCTAAAGGAATAGAATTATACGTTTTACAGGATATTTCAGACTTGAGTTCTTTTGGAGTTGGAAGTGCAAATAACGGAGATGGTACCGATGGTCAAGAATTTACTTTTCCCTCTGTTGCTGTATCTGCTGGTACATATATATATGTTGCTTCTGATGAAGATCAGTTTACGGCATTTTTTGGTTTTGCCCCTACTTATAACGCTGGAAGTGTTATGTCAATAAATGGAGATGACGCCATAGAATTATTTGAAAACGGTTCAGTTAGTGATACTTTTGGAGATATAAATGCTGACGGTAACGGTACAGCATGGGAATATTTAGATGGTTGGGCATATAGAAATTCAAATACTGGACCAGAGGGTACAACTTTTACATCAACAAATTGGACATATAGTGGAGCCAATGCTTTTGATGGTGAATCAAACAATACTTCAGCAGCAACTCCTTTTCCTATTGGAACGTATTCAAATACAACAGTAGATACCACTGCTCCTATATTAACTCAGGTAACAGCTATTGAAACACCATCAAATAACCGAAATCCAAGTTATATTTTCACTACCAGTGAACAAGGAGTGATTTCAAGTAGTTTGGCATTTACATCAGAAACCAATACAACAACAGCTAATAATCAGATGATAACGTTTAGTGAATTAGAAGATGGTCTATATACACAAGTGACATTAAGTGTCACAGATGCATCAGGAAATGTAGGAACTTTAATCATTCCTGATTTTGTAATAGATGAAACAGCCTCTACTAATGACAATTCAATAGCAGGCTTTAGTGCTTATCCAAACCCAGTTAAAGGCAATAATTTAACGGTAACTACATCTAGCAGAGACCAAAAAACAGTGAATATTTATAATGTCTTGGGCAGAAAAGTATTCAGTCAACGTTTTTCTTCAATGAACAAAACAATGAATGTTTCTGAAATTGCTTCAGGAGTCTATATTATGAAGGTTTCTGAAGGGAATAACATTACTACTAAAAAATTGATTATTGAATAATCATCTTTTTATAACTTTAAAAAAAAGCCTCGAATTTTCGAGGCTTTTTTATTTTTAGTAAATTC
>CEST01086681.1_pt1 | contig 54503 bp, 50 predicted proteins | sample 326921 | NCBI WGS metagenome assembly CEST01 (sample SAMEA2621509, study PRJEB7988) | marine metagenome | biome: marine biome (ENVO:00000447); feature: surface water layer (ENVO:00002042); material: "saline water (ENVO:00002010), including plankton (ENVO:xxxxxxxx)" | depth 5 m
GGTCCGTTCGTCTAGGGGTTAGGACGCCAGGTTTTCATCCTGGTAACACGGGTTCGATTCCCGTACGGACTACAAGTTTTATTAAAACATAAATAAAAGAAATGGCAAATCATAAGTCAGCATTAAAGAGAATTAGAAGCAACGAAGCAAAAAGATTGCGTAATAAGTATCAGCATAAAACAACACGTAATGCTTTAAGAGATTTACGTGGCTCTTCTGATAAAAAGGAAGCAGAAGGGATGTTAATTAACGTAATTTCTATGCTAGATAAGTTAGCTAAAAATAACATTATTCATAATAATAAAGCCGCTAACCTAAAATCTAAACTTACGAAGCACGTAGCTACATTATAAGTTATTTAAAGACTAATATAAAAGCACTTTGATATTTTCAGAGTGCTTTTTTGTTTCTTAAATCTAGAGTGTGGTTTTACCAATCATAACTTTTTTGAGCATCTAGCTTGATAAAGATAAAGAGTAGAAGTGTAAATCCCCAAAGAGAAGAACCTCCATAACTAAAGAAAGGAAGAGGGATTCCAACTGTTGGTAGTAATCCAATAACCATTCCTACATTTATAATTAGATGGAAAAATAAAATTGAGGCTACTCCATAACCATAGACTCTTCCAAACTTATTGGCATGTTTTTCCGCTCTGTGTATAATTCTAAAAAGGAGTATCATAAAAAGAATAATTACAAGACTAGATCCAACAAACCCCCATTCTTCTCCTACAACACTAAAAATATAGTCAGTATCCTGAGCAGGCACAAAGTTTCCCTGCGTCTTATCTCCTTCCAAAAATCCTTTTCCCCAAAACTTACCTGAACTAATAGTTTGTATAGATTGATCTGAGTTATACCCTATTTGTTTGGTGTCTGTAGTTTTCCCTAGAATAACTTCAAAGCGATCTCTTTGATGCTTTTTTAAAACGTGCTTGTAAGAATAATCTGCTGTCAGTATAAAAAGTGAAGTGATTAAGTAAATTGATAAAACTTTTATCCAATTAAATTGTAAAAAACGTTTATCTCTATAAATATTATAAATGATATATATAGTAATAATCATAAACAAGGAACCTATAATAATTTTCACGTTTAATAATATGGTCAGTACAAATAAGAAGATAGAGGTACATCCTAAAATTATATAAGCCAATGTTAATCCCTCTCTATTCAATACAAAAAAGAATGCCAAATAAATAATGGCAGAACCTGGGTCATGTAATGAAATTAAAAAAGCCGGCAAAAATATTACTATAAAAGCTTTTAGTTGGTTTTTTATGATACTCAAGTTATACTTTCTATCACTCATTAATTTTGCAAGTGCAAGTGCTGTAAAAACTTTTGCAAATTCTGATGGTTGTAAGCTAATACTGCCAAAACGATACCAAGACCTAGCGCCGTTAATTTCTTTTCCAAAAATAAATAAACCAATTAACGACAGTAATGAAATAATAAAAAAGATACTTGAAAATTGCTGAAAAAATTTGGCATTAATAAATAAAATCAAAATAATAAGCGGAATACTCAATAAAATCCAAAGAAGCTGTTTTCCGTGTTTAGTAGATAAGTCTAATATTTGAATATTTTCATCTGAATAAGAGGCAGCATAAATATTTAACCAACCAAAACAAACGAGTACAAGGAAGATAAGTACTAATAACCAATCAACACCAAAAAAAATATTATTTCGTTCCTTTCTCAAAACTATTATGATCTAAAATTTGACGTTGATATACTTGACTTAAATCGATTTTTAACATTCGATCCTCAATCCATTTTCTTTTTATTGTTCCAGTTAAATATTTTTCAATTAAAAGGCTAGTTATCGGTGCTGCAACGGTAGCACCATATCCACCATTTTCAATAAATACAGCCACAGCAATTTTTGGAGTGTCTTTGGGAGCAAAAGCAACTAAAATAGAATGATCAGGTAATTTTATTTTTTCACCATTAACTCTGGTGAAGTTTTCTGAAGTACCAGTTTTACCAACAATATCTATTCCTTTAATATTTACCCAACTTGCTGTTCCGGTTTTAAATACTTCATGCATTCCGTCAATAATTGGTTCAAAGTGTTTTTCATCAATAGTTGTTTGCTTAGGGGTCGTATAGGTTGAATCTGTTATGACTTTATTGTCTATTTTTTTTACAATATGAGGTGTGTAAAAATGCCCTCTGTTTGCTATAGCTGCTGTTATATTTGCTAACTGAATAGGAGTAGTAAGCACCTCTCCTTGCCCAATGGCATTTGAGATATTAGTAGATGCATTCCATTTGTATTTATACATTTTACTATAATAATCTCCATCAGGAATTAATCCTTTATCACCCTCTGGTAGATCATATCCTAGGTAGTTACCTAAGCCAAAACTTTTAACATGAGTACTCCAATTATTCATCCCTTCTGTTGGATTATTATTTTTTTCAATAATCCTCTTATAGGTATTTGCGAAATAACTGTTACAAGATTTTGAAATAGCTGTATTCAGTTGAATAGGTTTTCCGTAAATATCACAATGACACTTCATAAATTCTTTCTTTCGATTACCATAGCGGTAGCCACCGTAGCAATAGAAATGTGTTTTTTCGTCAATTACTTGTTCCTGAAGACCTATCAGCGCATTAATTAATTTAAAAGGCGATCCAGGTGCATAGGTCCCTTTTAGACCTCTGTCGTACATTGGTTTGTTAATAGTATCACCAATTAATTTAACAGAATTAGGGGATCGAACCCGTCCCACCATCATGTTTGGATCATAACTAGGGGAAGTAACCAATGCGAGAATTTCTCCAGTAGAAGGTTCTAAGGCTATGATACCACCTCTTTTTCCTTTCATTAAATATTCTCCATATTCTTGAAGTTTACTATCTATAGTTAATATTATATCTTTTCCATTGATGGCGATAGAATCATACAAACCATTTTTAAAAGACCCCATAATTTTATTTAGTCTATCTCTTCGATAATATTTCTTCCCTTTTTTTCCCCTCAATATTTTTTCATATTGAGCTTCGACACCAGCCTTACCAATTAATTCTCCCTGCTGATAATAATCATCTTTTTTTGCTACTATTTCATTTACCTCATTAATATATCCTAAAATATTTGCAGCAGATTTTATTGGGTAATTTCTAATAATCCTTTTTTGGATATAGAAACCTTGAAATTTGTGTAATTTTTCTTGCAAGAAAGCAAAGTCTTCTTTAGCTAATTGTTTTAAGAAAACAGATTCTAGCCATGGTGCATAATTTTCCGCCTTTTTATATCTTTTCAAAAAGTTTTTTTTGGTGATTTTTAAAAGTGAACAAAATTCTAATGTATCCATAGTGATTACCTCATTAGGAACTATCATTACATCATATGAAAGTTGATTAGCGACCAGGAGATCACCGTTTCTGTCATATACATAGCCTCTTTCAGGAAAATCAAACTTTACTTTTACTGCAGATGTTTTTACCGGATTGTAATTTCGGCTTTTAACTATTTGTAATTGAAACAATCTTCCTATAAAAATAAGTCCGATTATTGAAATTAAAAAATAGAGTAAAAAACTTCTGTTCATCTTAATTAAGTTGTTTTTTTCTAAGTATATATGATCCTAAAAAATAAAGCAGCAAAGTAAAAGTACTAGAATAGAGAGTGTTTAACAACACAGTTCCCATATTTTGAAAGCTAAAGTTATCTAAAGAGATTAAAATAAAATGATGAATTACCGTTAAAGTTACTACATAATTAAACATCTGTCCAAATACCTCTGAATGAAGATTAAAAAGTAGATAGTCGATGTTGTTTTTTTTGAAAAAAAGCTTGATAAAAAACAAACGTGTATAAGCCACAAATAAGAGAGAAAAAGCATGAATTCCACCTGTGTCAGAAAAAAAATCTAAGGTTAATCCGTAGATGAAAGTGAAAAATAAAAATAAAAATCTATTTTTATTTAAGGGGTATATAAAAATAAAAGAAACGTATAAATATGGGTTGATACTATTTGAGAAATTAACATTATTTAAAACAAAAACTTGAAGCAAAAGTATTAAAATAAACCAGAAAAAGATGCGTAATTTATTCATTGCTGTTATTTTCTAGATTTATAATTTCTTGTTTATCAAAATCTTTAATGACATAGACATTCCTTATATTACTCATGTCATTAAAAAGTTGAATATTTATAACTCTTTTAATACTAGAACCTTCTTTTATATTAATTACTTTTCCGATAGGTATTCCCTCTGGAAAAATTGAGGACATTCCTCCCGTTATAATAGTGTCACCAATTTTCACAAATGCTTGCCTAGGTATGTCTAGTAGTTGAACACTTTTATAGTCTAGACCATTCCATGTTAAACTTCCAAAATAAGTACTGTTCTTAAGCTTAGCGTTAATCTTACTGTTTCTATTTAAAATAGATTGTACTCGTGAGTAATTTTTTGAGACAATCTCCGTAACTCCAATAATACCTTTACTATTTACAACCCCCATTTCACTAAAAACATCATCTTTTTCACCTAAATTAATAGTTAAAAAATTATAATTACTAGCATACTGATTTTTTTCTATTCGACCATCAATGTAGGAGTATCTGTGTTTAAAATTGGCAGTATCAATAACTTTAGTATCACTGATATTATTTAAAATTTGAGTAAATTTTTCAACTTTATTTTTCAGGATAAAGTTTTCATTAGAAAGCGCAGTATTTTCTTTCTTTAGCTTGAAATAATCATTAATTGAGGCTGTCTTATTATAAAAACTACCTGTAATTGAATTTGCAGAATTTACAAACTTACTTTTATGAAAACTATGATTATTTATAATAAGATTAAGTGCAATAAATTCTAAGAGTAAGAAAAATAAGAAATATTGATACTTCCGAATAAAATAGATTAGTTGTTGCATGAGAAGTAAAGATGTCTTTAGTTATTTCATTAAGACACTTTTGTATTTGTCTAGCTCTTTTAAAGCAATACCAGTACCTCTAACAACCGCTCTTAAAGGATCTTCCGCAATATATACAGGCAAGTCTGTTTTTCTAGAAAGACGCTTATCTAAACCTCTTAACATAGAGCCTCCTCCGGCTAAATAAATCCCTGTATTATATATATCGGCAGCTAGCTCTGGTGGGGTTTTAGACAATGTTTCCATTACAGCATCTTCAATTCTTAGGATTGATTTGTCTAACGCCTTTGCTATTTCTCGATACGAAACCTGAACTTGTTTAGGTTTTCCACTTAATAAATCTCTTCCTTGAACCAACATGTCTTCTGGCGGGTTATCTAAATCTTCTGTTGCTGATCCTATGTTGATTTTTACTTTTTCTGCGGTGGTTTCACCAACATATAAATTATGTTGAGTTCTCATATAATACATGATGTCATTGGTAAATAAATCCCCGGCAACTTTAACAGATTGGTCACAAACAATTCCAGCCAATGCTATAACAGCAATCTCAGTAGTTCCACCGCCAATATCAATAATCATGTTCCCTTTAGGTTCCATAATATCAATTCCAACTCCAATTGCAGCGGCCATAGGTTCAAAAATCAAATATATTTCCTTGGCATTCATATGTCTCGCAGAATCTTGTACGGCCCTTTTTTCTACTTCAGTAATTCCGGAAGGAATACAAATAACCATTCTTAAAGAAGGGGGGAAGAATTTCTTTTTAATTGCAGGAATCATTTTAACAAACTCTTTAATCATCTCTTCAGAGGCTTGAAAATCTGCAATTACACCGTCTTTTAGAGGGCGAATAGTCTTAATATTCTCATGTGTTTTGCCTTGCATTAAATTGGCTTTTTTTCCGGTAGCAATTATTTTACCAGTAACTCGATCTCTAGCAACGATAGATGGACTATCAATCACAACTTTTCCATTGTGAATAATAAGTGTGTTTGCTGTTCCTAAATCAATAGCAATGTCCTCTGTCATGAAATCAAAAAAGCCCATAAATATGATTAATTTTATAAGTATATGTGTGTTCTAACAAATTTAGTAAAAATAAGCTAGTAAGCAAGTTGAATTTTAATGTTTAAAATGCCTAGTACCTGTCATGACCATAGAGAGGTTATTTTCGTTACAATAATCAATACTTAATTGATCTTTGATTGAGCCCCCAGGTTGAATTATATTCTTAATTCCTGCAATATCAGCTATTTCTACACAATCAGGAAAAGGGAAAAAAGCATCACTTGCCATGGCAGCTCCTTTTAAATTAAAATCAAAATAAGTCGCTTTTTCTATGGCTTGTTTTAATGCATCAACTCTACTTGTTTGTCCGGTTCCACTGGCAAATAATTGTTTGTCTTTCACTAAAACTATTGTATTAGATTTTGTGTGTTTGCAAATTTTAGAAGCAAATAGTAAATCTTCTAACTCTCTTGAAGATGGCTTATGAGTAGTTACATAAGATAAATCTTCTAGAACATCTGTTTTATCATCTTTATCTTGTATTAATAATCCATTTAATGAAGTTCTAATGATCTGCTTAGATAAGGTAATGTTTTTTTGAATTAAAACAACTCTATTTTTTTTCACTTTTAAAATGGATAGTGCGTCATTATCATAAGAAGGAGCAATAACTACCTCACAAAATAATTTATTAATTTCATCAGCCGTAGCTTTGTCAATTTTTCTGTTTGAAATTAAAACTCCACCAAAAGCTGAAATAGGATCTCCTGCTAAAGCATCTACATAGGCTTTATAAATAGTTTTTCTTTGAGCAAATCCACAGGCATTGTTGTGTTTTAAAATAGCAAAAGTTGGATCTTCTTCAATAAATTCGCTCATTAAATTTACAGCAGCATCAATATCTAATAAGTTATTATAACTTAATTCTTTTCCGTGAAGTTTATCAAACATTGCATCTAAATCTCCAAAGAAATACCCCTTTTGATGTGGGTTCTCTCCGTAACGTAAGGTTTTGGAAATTACTTCACTTGCTTTATATACTATTTCATCTTCATTAAAATAATTAAAAATAGCGGTATCGTAATGTGAAGAAATATTGAAGGATTTTGCAGCAAATTTTTTTCTTTCTGCCAGACTTGAAGAACCATTATTTATTTTATAAAGTTTCAAAAATTCTTCATATTGATCCATTGATGAAATGGTGAAAGTGTCTTTAAAATTTTTTGCTGAAGCTCTTATCAATGAAATTCCGCCAATATCAATTTTTTCAACAATATCTTGCTCAGATGCTCCAGAAGTCAAAGTTTTTTCAAAAGGGTATAAATCAACAATAACAAGGTCAATTTGTGGGATATCGAATTCATTCATTTCTAGGATATCACCATCATGGTCTTGTCTATTCAAAATACCTCCAAAAACTTTTGGATGCAATGTTTTTACTCTTCCTCCTAGGATAGAAGGGTAAGAAGTTACGTCTTCTACTGCTGTTACAGGAATATCTAATTCTTTAATGAATTTTTCTGTACCTCCTGTTGAGTAAATAGTTACATTGTTTTTATGTAAATCTCGAACTATAGGTTCTAAGCCATCCTTGTGGAATACTGAAATTAAGGCAGATTTGATAGTTTTTGTGTTGCTCATCTTGTGTGCTTTGTTAAGCAAACAAACTTACTAAGTTTGTATAGTTAAAACAATAGAAATAAATTTGAAATAAAGAAACTTATACCAATATTGTGAATAAACTATTCTTTTAAAAAAAATCCTAAAACTGATTAAATTTTGAACTATTTGGGTGGACTTATTTTATTATATTTTAACAGCTTTAAAAAAAAAATAAATTCTAGAAGTTTTTATCTCCAAAAGTATTTATAGTATGAGGTTCGATAGATATGTGACCTGTATTTTTGTTTTTAATACAAATAGTAATTATACTCTCTGATTTCACTTACTATCCACAAGAAATATCATTGTATAGTTTAGAAATACCTTAAAAAATATAATTTCATCATTTAATCTTACTTGACTACAAATGCCTTTTCCAAAAGAGATAATAATATGTGCTATTAGTACCTCTAAAATTTCTCCTAATTTTTACTTATCTCCATCCCTGCACTAATAACCAACACAATTGAAATATAATATTTCATTTTTTTATCTCAAATCTCTTGTTTCCCCTGGTCTTTCCTTTAAAACTTTGATCTAAAGAAGCTATAAGAGATAGTTTAACACAATTTTAAAAAATTCTGTTGTAAATTTGCAAATAATGAAAGTACTTATAAAAAAAATTATTTCAACTTTACTATCAATTATAGTATTGCTCTCATCCATGTCTTTTGTCATAGATGAGCATTATTGTGGTGATATGTTAATGGACGTATCTTATTTTGGAGATGCAGATAATTGTGGAATTTCGGGAATGAATATGAATTCTGAAACTTCAGTTATAAAGAAGAATAATTGTTGTAAAGATAAAATAACGCTTGTTGAATCCTTAATCTTTAAGAAAGAAAAAAACATCAATCCTCAGTATATTGAATTAGATATTGCGTTTTTTAACGAATATTCTTATTTAGTTTTTTACAAAAACATAGCTCTTGAAAAAAAATATCACAAAGATTTCTCGCCTCCAGATATCGAGCAAGACATTCGAGTTCTTCATCAGACTTTTCTAATTTGAATTTAAAATAGCAACAAATCATTATCATCTTTTAAGATGATTATTCGTCTAGTTATTATATGAATTCAAATACAATACAATGAAAAAAAATAGTATTATTATCGCATTTTTGTTATTACCATTGTTCTCTTTTTCTCAAGAAATATTTACTGGGATGATTATGGATAAAAACAATTCCAAAGATAATTTAGGAGTTTTTGGAGCCAATATTTATTGGTTAAATACTTCAGTAGGAACTACAACCAATGAGAAAGGATGGTTTTCAATTCCTTATAAAAAAAGGTATAAAAAACTAGTTGTTAGTTTTGTGGGTTATAAAACAGACACGCTTACTGTTGTTGATTTAGAACCTATACATCATTTTATAACATTAGAAAATGAATTAGAAGAAGTAACAATTAAAAGTAAAAAGAAAGCCACACAGAGATCTTTTGTTCAAACACAGAATGTTTTTACTGTAAATAGTGCAGAATTATTGAAAGCTGCCTGCTGTAACTTAGCAGAAAGCTTTGAAACTAATCCATCTATTGATGTGAATTTTTCAGATGCTTTGACAGGAACTCGTCAAATTCAAATGCTAGGCTTGAAAAGCCCTTATTTACTTATTACTCAGGAAAATATTCCTTCAATTCGTGGTGCAGCTCAGGTTTTTGGTCTCACATTTACTCCAGGAACTTGGGTAGAGAGTATTCAAATAACGAAAGGTGCAGGAAGTGTTATTAATGGCTATGAGAGTATTTCTGGACAAATTAATGCTGAGTTGGTAAAACCTTTTACAGATAAAAAAATATTTTTAAATACCTACGGATCTTTAGGGGGTAGATTAGAATTAAATACTCATTTTAATCATAAAATTTCTGAAAAATGGCAAACAGGATTGTATGTTCATGGAAACTACAGAGGTGAGAAATTTGACAGAAATAAAGATGGATTTTTAGATAATCCATTAATGAAACAATTGAATGTCATGAATCGTTGGCAATACTTGGATGCAGAAAAAGGCTGGGTAAGTTTTATCAATGTTCGTTTTATGGATGATTCTAAACAAACAGGAGAAAATAATTTCGACCCAAGTTTAGATAGAGCAGGGTCTAATGTTTGGGGTGGTGAAATTGACACAAAACGTTTTGACTCTTCTGTAAAGTTAGGCTATGTTTTTCCAGAGCTACCTTTTCAAAGTTTTGGTTTCCAATTTGCCTATAGTAACCACGAGCAAGATTCTTATTTTGGACTTAAAACCTATGATATTCAACATCAAAGTGTTTATTCTAATCTTTTATTTAATTCAATTATAGGAGATACACGAAGTAAATTTACGACAGGTTTTAATTTCACCTATGATACCTATGATGAATTTGTAAATTCGATTAATTATTCTAGAAATGAGAATTCTTTTGGAGGTTTTTTTGAATATGCTTACGATAATTTAGACAATTTTAGTTTTACTACAGGATTAAGAGTTGATACTCATAATTTATTAGGAACTTTTGTAACCCCTAGAGTACATATAAGATATGCTCCCTGGGAGAAAGCAGTATTTAGAGCCTCTATCGGACAAGGGAGAAAAAGCGCCAATGTATTTGCAGAGAATCAGCAATTATTTGCAAGTTCTAGACAAATAGATATTGAATCTTCTGGAGGAAAAATTTATGGTTTAAATCCAGAGGTTGCTTGGAATTATGGATTATCATATTTACAAGGATTTAATCTATTTGATAAAAAAGGAGACATTACATTTGATTTTTATAGAACTCATTTTCAAAATCAAGTAGTAGTAGATTGGGAGAATCCACAAAAAATTTCTTTTTATAACTTAGAAGGAGAAAGTTATGCAAATAGTTTTCAGACAGAAGTGAATTATTATTTCAACGATTATTTCAACATTCGTTTAGCATATAAATTCTATGATATAGAAACTGATTATGCGTCAGGTAAATTATCTAAACCATTGACTCCAAATCACCGTTTCTTTGCAAATATTTCATTCGAAACAAAGTTAGTAGACGATTTTAAACAGTGGAAGTTTGATCTAACATATAATTTTATTGGAGATCAAAGACTTCCAAATACATCAAGTAATTCCATTCAATATCAATTAGAAGAATATTCAAACTCTTACAGTTTGTTAAATGCTCAAGTCACCAAAGTTTTTTCTAAAAAGTTTGAGATATATTTTGGTGGTGAGAATTTAACAAATTTCAAACAGAAAAATCCTATTTTAGCAAGTGATAATCCGTTTGGAAACAACTTTGATACAACTATTATTTATGGGCCAATTTTTGGCCGGATGTTTTACAGCGGATTAAGATTTAAAATTGATTAAAAATGAAGAAAGTTATCCTTATTATTTGCTTATTGTTGGTGGGTATATCAGCAGAAGCACAAAAGAAAAAAAAGAATTCAAAAGTAGCTATAGAAGTAGATGGAGTTTGCATGATGTGTAAAAAACGGATTGAAAAAGCTGCCTTAAATTCGAAAGGAGTAAAGTTTGCTACTTGGGATGTAAAAACTCATCAACTTTCTTTGATTATTGATGAAAATAAAACAAACACAAAAATTATTCAAAAAAATATTGCTGCCGTTGGTCATGATTCTAAAGGAATTAAGGCAAAAGATCATATTTATAATGGAATAAACCCTTGTTGTAAATACAGAGATAAGAAAGTTGTAGACGATCATGAAAAAGTTAATAACTAGGGAGTTTTTTTTAAAAACGTTTTATTTTTTTTTGTTAATTAGTTTTTTTATTTCTTGTGAAAAGAAAGAATTAACTGCCAGTGAAATAGTATCTAAATCTATGGAGGCTCATGGTGGTTATGCTAATTGGAAACAGATTGATACGCTTTCTTTTATTAAAAAAACAATTTTATTCAGCAAAGAGGGTCTCAAAGAAAAAGAGACAAAGCAACATCAATCATTTTATATTGGTAAATCACTTAATGGAAAATTAAATTCATTAGGGACAGAAAAAACTAGTTTTACTCTTACAGACGGTGTCTATTCTAAGAGCCTAGGTGACTCTTTAGTAGCTTTAAACGAAAAGGAGTTGCTATTTGTTAAGGATGCTTTCAAATCAGCTTATTATGTAGTTAGTCAACCTTTCAATATAAAAGAAAGTAATGCTTTACTTGGTAATGTTAAGGATACTGTTTTAGGTGGTAAAAAAATGTATTCAGTTACTGTTTTATATAACGGAGATACAAATAAATCTGATCAATGGACTTACTTCTTTGATGCTCAAACATTCCTTATAATTGCATGTAAGGTATATCATTCACCCACTATTAGTTATATAAGAAATACTAAATTTGACCTTGAGACACCGTTTGTTTTTAATGCTGAAAGAGAAAGTACTCTTTTAAAAACAGATAGAAATAAAGACTATTTAAGAGCTTCATATTTTTATTCCGATTTTAGGATTGTTTTTAAAAAGAAGTAAGCACAAAATATTTTTAATATCTCTCATAAAATAATTATAATAAAAAAACCCCAAGAATTCTTGAGGTTTTAATTTTTTTATTGAAACAATGACTACATCATTCCTGGCATTCCACCGCCCATAGGAGGCATTCCACCACCAGCACTATCTTCTTTAATATCGATTAAAGCACATTCTGTGGTTAAAATCATTCCAGCAACAGAAGCTGCATTTTCTAATGCGACACGTGTTACTTTTTTAGGATCTATAATACCAGCTTCTAACATATCTACATAGGTTTCGGATTTGGCATCATACCCAAAATTTTTGTTTCCTTCCAGTACTTTATTAATAACTACCGATCCTTCACCACCAGCATTTTCTACAATAGTTCTTAAGGGAGATTCTATTGCTTTGTTTACAATTTGTACACCTGTAGTTTCATCTAAGTTTTCAGTAAGAACTTTTTCTAATGTTTTCTTAGCTCTGACAAAAGCAACACCACCACCAGCAACAATTCCTTCTTCCACTGCAGCTCTTGTTGCGTGTAAAGCGTCGTCAACTCTATCTTTCTTTTCTTTCATCTCTACTTCAGAAGCTGCTCCAACATATAAAACAGCAACCCCCCCAGCTAGCTTAGCTAAACGTTCTTGTAGTTTTTCTTTATCGTAATCAGAAGTAGTAGTTTCAATTTGTGCTTTAATTTGATTTACTCTTGCTTTAATTCCTTCTGCGTTCCCATTTCCGTTAACAATAGTTGTATTGTCTTTGTCAATAGTAATAGTTTCAGCTGAACCTAATAAGTCTAGGGTTGCGTTTTCTAAAGAAAACCCTCTTTCTTCAGAGATTACAGTTCCACCTGTTAAAATTGCAATATCCTCTAACATAGCTTTTCTTCGATCTCCAAAACCTGGAGCTTTAACAGCAGCTATCTTTAATCCCCCTCGGAGTTTATTAACTACTAGGGTAGCTAAAGCTTGTCCATCTACATCTTCTGCTATAATTAATAACGGTCTGCTAGATTGTGCAACTGGTTCCAATATCGGAAGGATTTCATTTAAATTAGAAATCTTTTTATCAAATAATAAGATATATGGATTCTCTAAATCAGCAATCATTTTGTCAGCATCTGTAACAAAATACGGTGATAAGTATCCTCTGTCAAATTGCATTCCTTCAACTACATCTACATAGGTTTCCATTCCTTTTGCTTCCTCAACAGTAATAACCCCTTCTTTACCAACTTTTCCAAAAGCAGTAGCTATTAAATCACCTATAGTATTATCATTATTTGCAGATATAGCTGCAACTTGTTTTATTTTTTCTGATGAGTTTCCTACCTTTTGTGCTTGTTTTTCTAAATCAGCAACAATAGCAAGAACTGCTTTATCGATTCCTCTTTTCAGGTCCATTGGATTTGCTCCAGCGGCAACATTTTTTATTCCTTCCTTCACAATTGCTTGCGCCAACACAGTTGCAGTTGTAGTTCCATCTCCAGCTAAATCATTTGTTTTAGAGGCTACTTCTTTTACCATTTGAGCTCCCATGTTTTCTAGCTCATCTTCTAACTCTACCTCTTTTGCAACAGAGACTCCATCTTTGGTTACAGTTGGAGAACCAAATGATTTAGAAATGATAACATTACGTCCTTTAGGTCCTAATGTTACTTTTACTGCGTTTGCTAAAGCATCAACACCTCTTTTGAGGCCATCCCTTGCCTCACTATCAAATTTTATATCTTTTGCCATTTTAATTCAATTTTGTAAAAATTATACAATTGCTACAATGTCGCTTTCTCGCATCATTAAATAGTCTTTTCCTTCAAGTTTTAACTCGGTTCCACCATATTTCCCATACAATACTGTATCACCCACTTTTACTGTTAAAGGTTCATCTTTTTTGCCATTTCCAACAGCAATAATAGTTCCTTTTTGTGGTTTTTCTTTTGCGTTGTCTGGAATAATAATCCCTGAGGCTGTCGTGGTTTCTGCGGCAGCTGGTTCTACAAGAACCCTATCTGCTAGAGGTTGAATGTTTAATTCCATTTGGTATGTTTATTAGTTCTAATAATTTTTTCTAAATAAAGTTAGGTCAGAAATTATGCCAATTGATAAGAACTGACATTTTTTCAATATACTATTTTGAAATTGAATTATTTGGAAAAAAAAATGCCAACGTGTCATTTCGTTGGCATTTTTTTTATGTGATACTTATTAGTTTAGAGAGTCGTTATCATTTGATAATGAATTCTCAGTTGTTTTAGGGGTTGTTCTAATATTTTCTAGTGTATTGTCTAGCTTGATGTCTGATGTTCCATTTCTTTCTATAGAAAAATTAGAAAGTAAAATTAATGCAAACATAGCTATTGCTAGAGTCCAAGTAGTTCTGTCTAAGAAATTATTTGTGTTTTGTACGCCCCCTAAAGATTGTGCTCCACCACCTCCAAATGAGGAAGATAACCCACCTCCTTTTGGATTTTGCACCATTACAATTAGAATTAATATTACGGCTACAAGTAATATTACGGCTAAAAATAAGTTATAACTCATGATTTATTATTTTGTAAAATTTTGATTCTTTTAATTTGGTCTGCAAAGAAACCACTTTTTTCTGGATATTTCAAACTTAAAATCTCATATGCCTTTGTAGCCTTAGAGAACTTTTTTTGTTCTAAATATACTCTTGCTAAAGTTTCTGTCATTAAAGAGGAGTCTGACTTATTCTTAGTAATAGAAATTGCTACTTTTTCATCTTTTTTCACAGAGATGATTTTTGGGTTATTTTCGATAAAACGATCAATCAGAAATTTTTTATTGATTTCCTTATTTTTGATTTCTGATTGCTCTCTAATTATTGGTTTACTGGTAGATATTTGAAGCCATTCTTGAAAAGAATGGCTTTCCTTTTTTGAGAAATCTATAGGTGCTCCTAGGTTTAATTCTTTCTCAGTATTAGGTTGAATATCTTGGTGATCAAAACCTTTTTGTTCAGCTATTTTTTCACTTATTTGTTGATGGATATCTGACTTTTTTTCAAAGGATTTTGAAGTTATAAATTCAAATAAAATCTCTCTATCTGTGGTAAAAGCAGCTGTAATTTTTAATTCATTATTGTATCTGAAGCTTTCTTGATTTTTCAATCCTTTTAAATAAAGTGCTCTAGCTGATTGAAAGTATGGGTAATTCTTTGTGATTTTCTTTAACTCTGAAGTCTGATGGTTATTAAGAGTTTCAGAATTAGACACTAAATTTGTATAGATTTCTAAGTTCATTACCAGTTTCCTAAAGATGCATTAAAAATATCTTGAATAATTCGCTCTAAAATTTCATTTAAAGCAGCATCTAAGACACCTCCAGTTAATTGAGCATTTGCATCAAAATCTGAATAAAAAGAAAACTGTTTTTCAAAATCATCATCTTCCTTTAAGCGATTATAAAAACGAACATTAACAGTGATTGTAAGTCTGTTCTGCGCAGCAGTTTGTTGAGATGTTGCACTCATTGGATTTACTCTATACCTAGTGATTTCGCCCTCAAAGCGAAGATCTCCATTAGAACCAGTGAGGTCTAAATTTGTTTGTCGTAAAAATAAATCTTGCATATCTTGAGTAAAACGCTGACTTAGTTGAGGCTCAATTAAAGAAGCTTGATTGGGGAAAAAATCTACTTGAATTGTTTTTGCATCTCCTGTGGATCCTCCATTAAATTTATAAATTCCACAACTCGAAAAAAGTGTAGTTATTATAAGGAATAAGAAGAAAGTAGTTGTTTTATTCATATGTATCTCAAATGTACAACTTAATTATAAATCGTATTGTTTGATTTTTCTATACAAAGTTCGCTCCGAAATTCCAAGTTCTTTTGCAGCGAGCTTTCTTTTACTATTATTTTTCTCTAATGAACGTTTAATCATTTCAATTTCTTTTTCTTGTAAGGATAAGTTTTCACTTTCTTCAATATCTTCTGCAAAATCATACTCGTTTTTAGAGTTTATGTGTTGTGGAAGGTTAACTACTTCCACAGGGTAATGTTCTGGTTCTTTTTCTTGGTATATTTTTTCAATCAATTGATGGTTTTCTTTTTGTACTTTTTCAGAGTTTCCACTTCGCATTAAATCGAGTGTTAGTTTTTTTAGATCATTAATATCGTTTCTCATATCAAAAAGTACTTTATACATGATATCTCTTTCTGTTGAAAAATCACTTTTATCTGAATTCCCGCCAATTAACGCAGGTAAATTACCTCTATTATTCGGTAGATATTGAGTGATTTTATCTGCAGTAACCAACCTCTTTTCTTCAACCACAGATATTTGTTCTGCAATATTTCGTAGTTGACGAATATTTCCGGGGAAACGATAATTTAAAAGAAGATTTGTTGCATTATCATCTAATCGAATAGTAGGCATTCTATATTTTTGTGCAAAATCAGATGCAAATTTCCTGAATAATAAATGAATATCTTCTTTTCTATTTCTTAAGGGTGGGAGATGTATTTCTATGGTACTTAATCTGTAATATAAATCTTCTCTAAATTTTTCTTTTTCAATAGCTAGTTGCATGTCTAGGTTTGTTGCAGCAACTATTCTAACATTTGTCTTTTGAACCTGTGATGAACCTACTTTTATGAACTCACCATTCTCTAAAACACGCAACAGTCTAACTTGAGTGGTTAATGGTAATTCACCAACTTCATCTAAAAAAATTGTTCCACCATCTGCCACTTCAAAATATCCTTTACGGGCAGCTGAAGCTCCAGTAAAGGCTCCTTTTTCATGACCAAATAACTCACTATCTATAGTTCCTTCAGGAATTGCTCCACAATTTACAGCGATATATTTAGCATGTTTTCTATGAGACAACTGATGAATTATTTTTGGAATATTTTCTTTACCAACTCCACTTTCACCAGTTACCAACACTGAAATATCTGTTGGAGAAACTCGCACTGCTTTTTCTAATGCTCTGCTGAGTTGAACATCGTTTCCTATGATGCCAAATCGTTGTTTTACTGTTTGTAGGTTTTCCATTTTTTTCACAGTTTAAAAGTTTTAAAGATCAAATTCTTTAAAAGTAAAACTTGCTTATTCAATTAATTATTATCAGAATATCCAGCAGCAATACCTTTTAAAGTTGCTGATGTACAATTTTCAACTTTTACATTTACAAACTCACCTAATTGATAGTGTTCTTTTGGGAAAACAATTACAGTGTTTTGTGTATTTCTTCCTTTCCATTGATTTGGGTCTTTTTTAGAAGTTCCTTCAATCAAAACCTCTTCTATGTTGCCAATATGTTTTTGAGTTCTATATAAACTATGTTTTTGCTGTAAGTCAATAATTTCTTGTAAACGTCTTTTTTTTATTTCATGTGGAACATCATCTGGCATTTTTTTTGCCGCTAATGTTCCGGGTCTTTCAGAATATGCAAACATAAAACCAAAGTCATATTTTACGTATTTCATCAATTCTAAAGTGTCTTTATGATCTTCTTCAGTCTCTCCACAAAAACCAACAATCATATCTTGCGATAGAGATATTTCTGGAATAATTTTAAAAATATTCTCTACTAATTTCTTGTACTCTTCACGAGTATGTTGTCTATTCATTGCTTTTAGCATTTTATTGCTTCCACTTTGAACAGGTAAGTGAATGTATTTACAGATATTTTTATGTTTTGCCATCACATGAATTACATCTAAACTCATGTCTTGTGGATTAGATGTTGAGAAACGAAAACGTGTTTTTGGAAATTTAATAGCACACATATCTAGTAAGTTAGCAAAATCTACCGCAGTTGCTTGCGCAATTTCAGAAGCTTTTTTTAAGTCTTTCTTTAGTCCACCTCCAAACCATAAATAACTATCTACATTTTGACCAAGTAGCGTAATTTCTTTAAAGTTTTTATCAACCATTTCTTGAACTTCTACAATAATACTTTTAGGATCACGACTTCTTTCTCTTCCTCTGGTAAAAGGGACTACACAAAAAGTACACATGTTATCACAACCACGCGTAATAGATACAAATGCAGAAACCCCATTAGAATTTAATCTAACAGGAGAGACATCTCCATAGGTTTCGTCTTTAGATAAAATTACATTTATAGCATCTCTACCTTCATTAACTTCGGCTAATAGATTTGGAAGGTCTCTGTAAGCATCAGGTCCAACAACTAAGTCAACAATTTTTTCTTCTTCTAAGAATTTTTCTTTCAGACGTTCTGCCATGCAACCTAAAACCCCAACTTTCATAGTTGGATTTACTTTTTTAACAGCATTATATTTTTGTAAACGCCTCCGAACAGTAGTTTCAGCTTTTTCTCTAATTGAACAGGTATTTACTAAAACTAAATCGGCTTCTTCTAGGATTTGGGTAGTGTTATATCCTTCTTTATCAAGAATTGAAGCAACAATTTCACTATCATTCATATTCATCTGACAACCGTAGCTCTCAATAAAAAGTTTTTTTGTATTTTCTGATTTTTTTACAGTTACAAGAGCTTTTCCTTGTATCTTTTCGTCCATCACTTTTTCTGTATGCTTCATCATATAAATTGAAAACAAATATACAACCAAAATAGAAAAAATATGACATATTGGCAGAATAATTTACCTTAAAATCGTGTTAAAATATGAGTAGATTGGTCATAAAAATCAATATATAAAAAAAACTCTTTACTTTTGCAATCCAAAATCGAGCTCATTGATGTCTTGGTTTAAGTGAAACAAATATTATATATGGCAAAAAACTTAGTAATTGTAGAGTCACCAGCAAAGGCAAAAACTATAGAGAAATTTTTAGGAAAAGATTTTCAAGTAGAATCAAGTTATGGCCACATTGCAGATTTACCATCCAAAGAATTAGGGATTGATGTTGAAGGAGACTTTAGTCCAAAATATATCATTTCTGATGATAAAAAGCCAATTGTTAAGAAGTTAAAAGCTTTAGCTAAAAAAGCAGATATAGTCTGGTTGGCTAGTGATGAGGATAGAGAAGGTGAGGCAATTGCATGGCATTTGAAAGAGCAGTTGAATTTAGAGGATAAAAATACAAAACGTATAGTTTTTCATGAGATTACCAAAAAAGCTATTTTAAAGGCTGTTGAAAATCCAAGAGATATTGACTACAATATGGTTAATGCTCAACAAGCACGAAGAGTTTTAGATAGGCTAGTTGGTTATGAATTGTCACCAGTTTTATGGCGGAAAGTAAAGGGAGGCTTGTCGGCAGGAAGAGTTCAGTCTGTTTCTGTAAGATTAATTGTTGAAAAAGAAAGAAGTATTCAGGAATTTAAAGCAGAGACACATTATAAAGTTGTTGCTCAATTTTCTAATACCGAAGGGAAATCTTTCAAAGCTATTATTCCAAAGAATTTCGATTCAAAAAAATTAGCAGAAGAATTCTTAATATCATGTTCTAAATCAGATTTCTCAATAGCTGATTTGTCAAAAAAACCTGCAAAAAAATCACCAGCAGCCCCATTTACAACATCAACTTTACAACAAGAAGCATCTCGAAAGCTTGGCTATCCTGTTGGAAAAACCATGCAAGTTGCTCAGCGTTTGTATGAGGCAGGATTCATAACATATATGAGAACAGATAGCGTAAACTTATCTGCAGATGCAAGAGATGCCGCTGAAGAAGAAATTACTAATTTTTATGGAAAACAATATAGCAAACAGCGTGTTTTTAAGTCCAAAGTAAAAGGAGCTCAAGAAGCCCATGAAGCTATTAGGCCCACTAATATGAAAATACATTCTATAGATAAAGAGTATGATCAAAATAGATTATATGATTTAATATGGAAGAGAACATTGGCTTCTCAAATGAGCGATGCGCAATTAGAACGTACAAATGTTAAGATTGAGAATTCTGAAAATGAAAAAATATTTACAGCTAACGGAGAAATGATAAATTTCGATGGTTTCTTAAAGGTTTATTTGGAGGGAAATGATGATGAAGACGAGGAAAAAGCAGGAATGCTACCAAATTTAAAAATAGGAGAGTATTTAGGGTACAATTTCATCAATGCAACACAACGTTTTACAAGTCCACCCTACAGGTTTACTGAAGCGTCTTTAGTTAAGCAGTTGGAAGAGTTAGGCATTGGAAGACCTTCAACTTATGCACCTACAATTTCTACAGTCCAAAGAAGAGGTTATGTAGAAAAAGGGCAAAATGAAGGAGTTGAAAGAATTTACGAACAAATAATTTTAACGAAAGAAATAATAGAAAATAAAATATTAACTGAGAAAACAGGTTCAGATAAAAATAAACTAATTCCTACTGATATTGGAAATATTGTAAATGATTTTTTAGTTACTAATTTTTCCAATATTTTAGATTTTGGATTTACAGCAAAAGTAGAATCTTCTTTTGATGATATTTCTGAAGGTGAGGAAAACTGGACAGAAATGATAAAAGATTTTTATTCAAAATTTCATGAAAATGTAGAGGATGTCAAAGAAAATGCAGACAGAGAAAGTGGAGAGCGTATTTTAGGAAATCATCCAGAATCTGGAAAAACAATTTTAGTTCGTCTTGGTAAATTTGGACCAATAGCTCAAATTGGTGCGCCAGAAGATGAAGAGAAACAATTTGCAAGTTTAAATAAAGATCAAAATTTAGGAACAATAAGTTTAGATGAAGCTTTAGAGTTATTTTTATTACCAAAAAATCTGGGCGACTATGAAGGTAATGAAGTGGTGGTAGCAAATGGAAGATTTGGTCCTTATATTCGTTTTGACGGCATGTTTGTTTCTTTAGATAAAGGAGAGAATCCTATGTCTGTTGATTTACAAAGAGCTCAAGAGTTAATTGAAGCTAAGCGAAAAACCGATGCACCTGTTGGGCATTATGATAATCTACCAATTCAGAAAGGTGTTGGAAGATTTGGACCTTTTCTGAAATGGAATTCAATGTTTATCAATGTCAATAAAAAATATGATTTTGACAACCTTTCCTTATCGGATATGGAACAGCTAATTGAAGAAAAAATTCAGAAAGAAAAAGATAAATTAATTCATCATTGGGAAGATGTTGGGATTAGAGTAGAAAAAGCACGATGGGGAAGATTTAATGTTTTGAAAGGAAAAATAAAAATAGAACTTCCAAAGACTACCAATATTGATAAAGTCACAAAAGAACAAGCTGTCAAGATGATAGAAGCTAAGGCTCCAAAAAAGAAAACATCAAAAAAGAAAACATCTAAAAAGAAATAAGAAAACAGTATCTTTCCAAAAGATTTTAATGCACAAATGAATTCTGATTTTTTTATCCCTTTAACAGATGCTTTAGATGCTCACTCTGTATTATTGCCACCAAGTTCTTTCGGTGCTAAATTGCAAATACATACTCAAGCAAAGGGGTTTCCCGATTTAACAAGTGTAGATATTGCTATTTTTGGAGTTGAAGAAGATAGAAGTACTGAAGATAACTTTGGTAGCGGAAAAGATTTACATCATATCCGAAGGAATTTGTATCAATTATATCCTGGAGATTGGACAACATCAATAGTAGATTTAGGAAATATAAAAAAAGGTGATTTAACGTCAGACACACATTTTGCTGTTACTGAGATTGTAGCTGATTTATTGAAAATGAATATTTTACCGGTTATTATCGGTGGAGGCCAAGATATCACTTTTTCAAATTATAAAGCTTACGAGAAGTTGGAGCAAACAGTAAATTTGGTAACAGTAGATAGTTGTTTTGATTTAGGAAGACTAGAAGACCCACTATCTTCAAAATCTTACCTTAGTAAGATAATTATGGAAGAGCCTAGTAATCTTTTTAATTATAGCAATATAGGTTATCAGACATATTTTAATTCACAAGAAGAAATTAATTTAATTGAGAAACTAAACTTTGATGCCTATCGTTTAGGTGAGACTAAAAATATTGAAATTGTTGAGCCTGTTTTTAGAGATGCAGATATTGTAAGTATAGATATTGGAGCAATAAGGCAAAGTGATGCCCCTGCTAATAATAATGCATCACCAAATGGTTTTTATGGTGAAGAAATTTGTGCCATAGCAAGATATGCAGGGATAAGTGATAAAGTTTCATCATTTGGTATTTACGAATACAATTCAAAATACGATGTTAATTATCAAACAGCTCATTTAATAGCTCAAATGATATGGTACTTCATTGAAGGAGTAAATTTTAGAGCAAAAGATTATCCATTTGATACAAAAAGTAATTATCAAAAGTTTACTGTTATGTTAGAGAATGATGATCCAATAAATTTTTATAAGAGTAACAAAACAGGAAGATGGTGGATGGAGGTGAATTTAATAAAAGATAATAAATACAAAAGGCATGCGTTAATACCATGTACGTACAAAGATTATATAGAAACTACAGAACAATTGATACCTGATAGGTGGTTTAAAGCACAAAGAAAAATGGTATAAACTAAAATCGTTTAAAAGTTTATTTTAAAATACAACTATTACATTGTATTTTTGTAAAAAAAACTTTACGTTTGCGACCTTTTCAGGAAAGATATTTAAAATATGAGGAAAACAATATTATATGCATTTATAGCAGTTATTATCTACGGTTGTGGATCTAACGATAGAGGCGAACTTGTTGGAGTAAAAACTAAAACTAAATGGTTTGCAGAAAAACCCTTTGGTATGGTATCTATTCCGAGTGGATCTTTTACAATGGGTAAACAAGATGAAGATATTACCGGTACAATGAGCGCTCCTGCAAGAACAGTTAGTTTAAGTCATTTTTATATGGATGAAACTGAGATTTCTAACTCCGAGTATAAGCAGTTTGTTAATTGGGTTAAAGATTCTGTAGTAAGGACAGAATTGGCTTTTATGGCTGATTTTGCCTCTGGAGGATCCCTAACTGATGAAACTGGTGCGCCCTTAACAGGTGGTATTTATGACTTTGCCTTTGCAGTAGCTGATACCACTGATTCTAATGCATATCAAAAATATATGCTTGAAAATTATTATGGTTACGGTGCTGAATTAGACTCTATGAGGCCATTAAGTTTGAAAAACAATATTATTTGGGATACGAGTCAGTATCCAGATGAATATTATACTGAAGTGATGGATTCATTGTACATAAAGAAAGATGAGGCAAGCAACGGAATTAGAACTTTTAACCCTAAATTTTTAAAGTACACGTACTCTTGGTTTGATGTTAATGGGGCTACTAAAGGTAAGGGAAGTAGAAAAGACTTTATGAATTTTGAGACAGTTAATGTGTATCCAGATACAACAGTATGGATAAAAGATTTTAATTATTCATACAACGATCCAATGCATTTAGATTATTTTTATCATCCAGCTTATGAAGAGTATCCCGTGGTAGGAGTAAATTGGTACCAAGCACAAGCTTTTTGTAATTGGAGAACTAAAAATAAAAATGATAGAATGCGAGATAAGAAAAATTTCGTACCTACCACTAGTTTTAGATTACCAACTGAATCAGAATGGGAATATGCAGCTAGAGGGGGTCTTGAATTTGGAAAATATCCATGGGGAGGCCCAAATACTACAAGCGACCGAGGTTGCTTTTTAGCAAATTTCAAACCAGTTAGAGGTAATTACGCTGTAGATGGAGCACTCTACACTGTAGAAGTTAAGTCTTATAACGCCAATGATTACGGTTTGTATAATATGGCAGGAAATGTGGCTGAATGGACGAATACATCCTATAATTCCGCGTCATATAACATGGGATCTACAATGAACCCTAATGTTGAAGATAGAAACAATAAAAGGAAAATAGTTAGAGGAGGTTCCTGGAAAGATATAGCCTACTTTTTAGAAGTAAGTACGAGAGATTTTGAGTATGGAGATACAGCCAGGAGTTATATTGGTTTTAGAACTGTTCAAAGTTTTTTAGGAGTATCAAAAAACACAAACTAACAAATAATTAATTAATATTTATTCCCCACCCCTAATCAATAAAACATTTTAAATTATGGCACAATCAAAATCAACTAAGAGAATTTTTAATATGGCTTATGGAATAGGAGCCGCAGTAGTAATTTTAGGAGCTTTATTCAAAATTCAGCATATTTCAATAGGACCTTTAACCGGTGGCTTAATGCTAACAGTTGGTATGGGAGTAGAGGCTCTTGTTTTTGCTTTTTCAGCATTTGAACCTATTGAAGATGATTTAGATTGGACAAAAGTATATCCAGAGCTAGGAGATGTTGAAGGAGACGGATCAGGAGTTCAAGGAATGTTATCTCAAAAATTAGATAATCTATTAAAAGAAGCTCAGGTAGATACAGCATTGATGAATAGCTTAGGTGAAAGTATTAAGAATTTTCATACTGCTGCGGAGGGATTAAGTATAGCCTCAGAGTCTATTTCTTCTACATCAAAATATAACGAACAAGTAGATTTGGCTGCCACTCAGATGGAATCTCTTAATGGTTTATATCAAGTACAAATGGAAAACTCTAACAAACAATCAGAATTAAACAATTCTATGATTGAAAACTCAGAGAGATTAAAAGAACAAATGGAATCATTAGCAACTAATTTATCCTCTCTAAACGGAGTCTATGGTGGAATGCTTTCTGCAATGTCTAGTAAATAAATAGTTCATTTAATTTATAACTTAAAAAACTAATTCACATGGCAGGAGGAAAATTATCCCCAAGACAAAAGATGATCAACTTGATGTATCTAATTTTTATTGCAATGTTGGCAATGCAAATGGATAAAAAGGTATTATCATCATTTGGTTTTATGAAAGAAAAAATTGAAGATGCAAATATAGCTTCTACCACAAATATTGATAATATTTTAAATAGTTTGAACACTAAAGCAAGTGATCAGCCAGATAAGTTTGCAGATTTAAATACAGAAGCACAAGAAATTAATAAGTTATCTGAAGGCTTATTTAATTATATGGGTGCTTTAAAAGATTCTATTTTATCAGAAACCGATGAAGAAGATAAAACCGATTACGAAACCATGAGTGGTGGAGATAGATTAGACGCTATGTTTTTTAAAGGTGAGGGATTAACTCTACAAGGAGAAGAATTTGTAGGCAACATAAATAATTATAGAAGCAAGCTTTTGTCTATTCTTGGGCCAAACGGTAATCAAGATTTAATTATAAATATTAAGAAACGTTTTAACACTGATCCAGAACCAGCTAGAGAAGAAAATTCTCCTGAAATTCCGTGGATAAGAAGTAGATATGAAGGGATGCCAATGATTACATCTTTGGCAAATATTACACAAATTCAAGGAGATCTAAAGAACACAGAAGCTGAGATTTACACAAATCTTTTGGGGGGCCAATTAGAAAGTGAAGTATCTTTAACCAACTATAAAGGTATTGTTGCCCTCGAGAAAACAGCTTATTTTTCAGGTGAAAGGGTTAAAGGAAAAGTAGTTTTAGGTAGATATGATAATACTTTAATACCTAATAAAGTGATTTTAAACGGACGTGATCTTACTTCAAAAGTAGAAGATGGTCAGGTAGTGTTAGATATTGCTGCTGGTAAAATAGGAAGTAACAGTATTAAGGGTATTATTACTTTTTCCCAGGATGGTCAGCCTATAGATGTTCCATTTGAAAGTTCTTACTCTGTGATAGCCGAACCAAGTGAGGCAGTTATTTCTGCAGATAAAATGAATGTTGTATATCGTGGTTTAGACAATCCTATCTCTATTTCTGTTCCAGGAGTAGGTGATAATGATATAACTCCTGCTGTAGGAAATGGTAATAAATTAATCAAAACAGGTAATGGAAAATATATTTTAAATCCAGGTGCTGGAAATGAGGTTAAAATTAATGTTTCTGCTAAATTAAGTAGTGGTAAAAGAATCAACACACCAAAAATATTCAGAATTAAAGATATTCCTGCGGCGGCAGGAACCGTTAGAAATGATTTTGGGATTGTTCCTATGCCAAAGTCTAGTTTAAATAATGTGCCAATAGGTGCAGCTTTACCTGATTTTGTTTTTGATCTACAACTAATGGTAAAAGGATTTACTATAAAGGTTCCAGGTCAGTTAGCAGTAAAAGTTTCAGGAGATAAATTAGATGCTAGAGCAAAAAAAGCTTTAGCAAAAGCAAGAAGAGGAGATTTAGTTACTATTTTTGATATTCAAGCCTTTGAAAAAGTTAAAGGGACTAGAATTAAAAAAGTATTACCAGTAAGTATCTCGATTACAAATTAGAAGGATTAAATCTTAAGAAGTATGATTATGAAGCGTTTTTATACAGTTGTTATTGCACTATTAATTACAAGTTATGTGAGTGCCCAAGTCAATTTATTGAATGCTAGTAAAGTAGAACAGATTGGTAAACAAACTAAAGCCAAAATTGCATCAGATAATGATGGTCCTTTAGATTATGGTTACATAGATGAAAGAGATATTCTTTGGTCTAAAGTAGTTTGGGAGTTTGTAGACTTAAATCAAAAAATAAACCTTCCTTATTATTTTCCTATTGATACAACTAATATTTCAAATGACAGACGTTCTTTATTCGATACTCTTTTAAAAGGAGTTAAAAAAGGAGACATTAAAAATGTATACTCAGATTCCTTCTTTACTTCTAAAATTACAGGTGCAGAGATAGACGAAAAATTAGTCAATATTCGTTTGAATGGAGATTATCCGGATACTTTTAGAATTCAAACACAAGATATTGAAGGATATATGATGAAAGGTATGTGGTATTTTGATAAACGTCTAGGTGAGTTAAAGTATAGATTGTTAGCTTTAGCTCCTATGGGAAAAGATGTATTAACTCTTGGATTACCAGATATCGAAGATGACGAATTATATGAGCTTTTTTGGGTCTTCTATCCATCTGCTAGAAAGGTTTTACACGATGCAAAAGTTTTTAATCCAAAAAATGTTTCTCAACCAATTACTTACGATCACCTTCTAAATGCTAGAAGATTTAATGCAGTAATAGTAAGAGAAGAAAATATATACGGAAATAGAGCAATTGCTGATTATATCAGAGGAAATGCATTATTTCAACTCTTAGAAGCTGATAGAATAAAAGAGTCTATTAGAAACAAAGAAATAGATATGTGGAATTATTAAATTGTATAATCACATGAATTTTCAAAAGCGTTTCGGATTTCGAAACGCTTTTTTGTTGTAAAAGAGTATTTTTGAATTGTGAAGGTAGATTATATAATTGTTGGTTTAGGTTTAGCTGGTTTGGCATTTGTAGAAGAATTAATAAAAGCTAAAAAAAGTTTTATTGTCTTCGAAGATGATTCACAGACCTCATCTTTAGTTGCCGGTGGTGTTTATAACCCGGTTATCTTAAAAAGATTTTCACCAGTTTGGAATGCCAAAGAACAGTTGGCAATTGCACTCCCTTTTTATAACAAATTAGAAAAAAAATTCACTCAAAAATTTGATCAAAAGTTTTCCATTAAAAAAGCTTTTAAATCTATTGAAGATCAAAATAATTGGTTTTCAGCTTTTGATAAACCTACTGTAGCTCCATTTCTAGATTCAAAATTAGATAATAAAACATATAGTGGAGTTTTGGGAAATCATCATTTTGGAAATGTAAAAGAAGGAGGTAGAATTGATACTCTTAAATTGGTTGAAACTTACCGAAATTATCTTCAAAAAAATAAATGGATTCGTTTTGAGAAATTCAATTATGATGAGATGATTTTTAAGTCAAATTCTGTTATTTATCAAGGTTTTGAAGTAAGTAAGATTATTTTTTGTGAAGGCTTTGGGCTTAAAAAGAATCCCTACTTCAATCACCTCCCTTTAGAGGAAGTTAAAGGAGAGATTATTACTATTCATGCACCAGAACTAGCAATCGATTTCCTATTAAAATCAACCTTATTTGTACTTCCTTTAGGAAATTATCATTACAAAGTTGGTGCTACTTTTAACCATCATGACAAAACCTCAATACCTTCAATCGAAGGAAAAGACGAGTTGATTAAAAAATTAAAAAAAGTAATTTCTGTCCCTTATACTATTGTAGGTCAGACCGCAGGTATAAGGCCAGCTGTAAAAGACAGAAGACCATTGGTTGGTGTACATCCTAGCCACAAACAATTAATTGTTTTAAATGGCCTAGGAACTCGTGGAGTTATGATAGCCCCAACGGTTGCTAAGAATTTATTTAATCATATAGAATCTGGTGAAGAGCTTGATCCCGAAATAGACATAAAAAGGTTTGATGAAAAATAATTTATTCATTATAGCTGACAAACATATTAATCCAAATAATTCTAGAAAGCCTTAAATTTATTGGTATGAAGAGTATCAAAACTACAAAAATAGTTACAAAAGATGTCAAAAGAGCAAGACCAATTACTAACTTTGAAATAATAAAAGTTAGGATACATAAAGCTACTGTTATCGCATAACTTACATATAAAGCTCCAAAATAAAAAGCAGGTTCAATCATATATTTAAGATCACAGTTAGAGCATTTTTTTTGAATCTTACTAACTTTATTAGGATGAAATGTAAATGAATATTTAAAAAAATCACCTTCTTGACAACGCGGGCATTTCCCTCTTAAAATACTGTATACTTTCTTTCCTTTCATCAACATTTTTATCTGATATACCTTTTACTTATTTTTAGCTGTAAAAATACTTAATTTCAGAATAAGATGCTGTTTACTCTGAACATATTTCAACTCCTAAATTTAGAAATTTATCATAATAATTTTAAAGTATTCATGTAAAAAACATCAAAATATAGAAATACTATTGTATTCTTTTTTTGACTAGTTTTGCAGCATAAAAAATGATGAAGCCTAATGCTTAATGTACATAATTTAACAGTCTCTTTTATGGGGACAGATTTGTTTTCAGGAATCACTTTTAAATTAAATAAAGGAGATAGAATTGGATTGATAGGAAAAAATGGTGCAGGAAAATCTACACTCTTAAAAGTTCTTTCAAAAGATATTGAAAGCAGTGCTGGAACAATGGCTTTTGATAAAGATATTCAAATAGGCTTTCTTCGTCAAGATATCGATTTTGTTGAAGGGAGGACTATTCTAGAAGAAGCTTACCAAGCTTTTGAAGAAATTAAAAAAATTGAGGTAACATTAGAACATATAAATGAACAATTAGCGACAAGAACAGATTATGAAAGTGAAGAATATAGTCAGTTAATTATAGATCTCACAGATCTCACAGAGCGCTACGAATTGCTAGGTGGATACAATTATCAGGGAGATACAGAGAAAATCCTACAAGGATTAGGGTTTCAAAGAGAAGACTTTGACAAACTAACAGATACGTTTTCAGGAGGATGGAGAATGCGAATAGAATTGGCAAAACTTTTGTTACAAAACAATGATATTCTATTATTGGATGAACCTACCAATCACTTAGATATTGAATCCATCATTTGGTTAGAAAATTTTTTAAAATCATATGCTGGTGCGATTGTATTAGTCTCGCATGATAAAATGTTCTTAGACAATGTAACCAATAGAACTATTGAAATTTCTTTAGGTCAGATTTATGATTATAAAAAACCTTATTCTCAGTTTTTATTACTTAGAGGAGAAATAAAAGAAAAGCAGTTACAAGCACAGAAAAATCAAGAAAAAGAGATCAAACAAAAGCAGCTTTTAATTAATAAGTTTAAAGCAAAAGCGAGTAAAGCCTCTATGGCGCAATCGTTAATGAAACAATTAGATAAGGTAGAACTTATTGAAGTTGATCAAGATGATAATGCTGCCATGAATGTTCGTTTTGCAATTTCTAAAGAGCCGGGAAAGATTGTAGTTGAGGCAGAGAAAATTAGCAAAAGTTATGGAGATAAACACGTGCTTGAAAACGTGGATCTTCTAATAGAAAGAAGTAGTAAAATTGCTTTTGTAGGACAAAATGGTCAAGGTAAATCAACTTTGGCAAAAATGATGGTTGGTGAAATTCCTTTTGAAGGATATTTAAAACTCGGTCATAATGTAGAAATTGGATATTTCGCTCAAAATCAATCAGAGCATTTACCACCAGAAAAAACGGTCTTAGAAATTATGGAAGATGCGGCTACAGATGGAAATAGAATGCGAGTTAGAGATATGTTAGGTTCTTTCTTATTTGGTGGTGATGCAGTTGATAAAAAAGCGAAAGTACTCTCTGGAGGAGAAAGGAATCGATTGGCATTGTGTAAATTATTGTTGTCTCCATTTAATGTGCTAATTATGGATGAGCCAACAAATCACCTAGATATAGCCTCTAAAAATGTACTAAAGGAAGCATTAAAGCAATTTAACGGAACCTTAATTTTAGTGTCTCATGATCGTGATTTCTTACAAGGGTTAACATCAACTGTTTTTGGTTTTAAAGACAAAGTGATTAAAGAATATTTAGGAGATATTGACTATTTCTTAGAACAACACAAGATGGAAAACCTCCGTGAAGCAGAGAAAAGAACCATAATTAAAGTTGATAAAAGTACTTTAAAAAAAGAAAAAGAGTTGTCCAGAGATCAAGAAAAAGATCTCAGAAAACTAAAAAATAAGTTAACTAAAATTGAAACTCAAATTAGTGATTTAGAAGTAGAAATTTCTAAAATAGATTTAGAATTAGCGCAAAACTATGATGAGGTTTCTAGTAAACCCAATTTCTTTGAAAATTATAAAGCTAAAAAAGCCCAATTAGAATCCTTAATGTCAACTTGGGAACAAGTAGAAGAAGGAGTCGCAAAATTTTCATAACTTGTTAACATGACTAATGAACTTTAATTCTCAAATACAGGTTAAAAATCAACAAATAGTTCTGCCAGAACTACAAGAAAATGATTTTCAGCTTTTTATAAAAAGAGAAGATCAAATTCATCCGCTAGTTTCTGGAAATAAGTTTAGAAAATTAAAATATAATCTTCAAGAAGCTGCAAATCATCAAAATAAAACACTGCTTACTTTTGGAGGTGCCTATTCCAATCATATTCTAGCAACAGCTGTTGCTGGTAAATTAGAAAATTTTCAAACTATAGGAATTATTAGAGGAGATGAACTAGGGATAGATGTTTCTAAAACACTAGCTGATAACGCAACATTAAGAAAAGCTTCTGAACATGGAATGATCTTAGAATTTATTTCTAGAGAAGACTATAGAAATAAAGAAACATCTGGCTTTCTAAGTAATCTTTATAAAAAGTATGACGATTTCTATTTAATTCCAGAAGGAGGAACCAATAAATTAGCTGTAAAAGGATGTGAAGAAATTTTAATAAAAGAAGACAGTGAGTTTGATTATATTTGTTTGTGTGTGGGCACTGGAGGAACTATTTCAGGAATTATAAATAGTGCACAAAATCATCAAAAAATCCTTGGATTTCCAGCATTGAAAGGAGATTTTTTAAAGAATGAAATTCAACAGTATTCTAAAAATAAAGAGAATTGGCAGTTGATAAATAACTACCATTTTGGAGGTTATGGAAAATATACAGTTGAATTGATTCTTTTTATAAATCGATTCAAGAAAGCAACACAAATTCCGTTAGATCCAATTTATACAGGGAAAATGATGTTTGGAGTCATAGATATGATGAAAAAAAAGTTGTTTCCTAACGGAAGCAAAATACTTATAATTCATACAGGAGGTTTACAAGGGATTGAAGGTTTTAACCAAAGATTGATTAGTAAAGAGAGTGATTTAAAAATAACATAAATGAAGATTAAATTATTTTTAATAGTTTTATGTTTACTGTTTTTAGCAAGTTGTAGTTCTAGTAGGAAAATCTCTACTAAGAAAAACAACAAAGTAAAAGCGGTAGAGAATCCTATTAATAAATTACCTTCAGTAAGGCAGTTACAGCATGTTAAAAAGTTAGAGAAAGGGAGTAAATCACTCAATAAGTATACACTTCAATATGTGCGAAAATATGCTCCATTAGCTGTTTTTGAAATGCATAATTATAATATTCCAGCGAGTATTACCTTAGCTCAAGGAATTTTAGAATCTGGCAATGGAAGAAGCCAATTAGCCTCTAAATCTAACAATCATTTTGGAATTAAATGCCATACTGGTTGGAAAGGTGCCAAAGTATATCATGATGATGATGAAAAAGGAGAATGTTTTAGAAAGTATAAATATGTTCAAAGTTCTTATAAAAATCATTCAGAATTTCTAAGTGGAAGAAGGCGTTATGCGAGTTTATTTAAATTACGAAAATCAGATTACAAGGGTTGGGCAAAAGGCTTAAAAAAAGCAGGGTATGCAACGGATAAAAAATATCCTAAAAAACTCATTAAAATTATTGAAGACTACAAATTATATGAGTTCGATAAGATTCGTGAAAAAGATTTGAAACGGGTTAAAAAAGAAACTTTAAGAAATCTAAGAAAACCAAGTACTACTTCAAAAAAATCATTTAAAGAATATTACCAAGTAAAAAAAGGAGATACATTGTATTCAATCGCAAAAAAATTTAAAACTACAGTTGCTGTTCTAAAGAAGATAAATAGTTTAAAAAATAATTCACTTTCTATCGGTCTAAAATTATTAGTCAAATAAAAATTATTTACTATCATAAAAATATTATAAATGAAAATTATCAAATCTATAAATGGAAAATATCCACAGATACCCGAGGATTGTTATATCGCAGAAAATGCAACAATAGTTGGAGAAGTTTCGATTGGAAAACAATGCAGTGTATGGTTTAATGCAGTTATTAGAGGAGATGTTCATTATATAAAAATTGGAAATAAAGTTAATATTCAGGATGGAGCTATCATTCATGCAACGTACCAAAAATCACCAACAACCATTGGAAATAATGTTTCGGTAGGACATAACGCTATTGTTCATGGATGTACAATCCATGATAATGTATTAATTGGTATGGGAAGTATAGTTATGGATGATTGTGTGATAGAGAGTAACTCAATTATTGCAGCTGGTGCAGTACTTACAAAAAACACTCATGTAGAAAGTGGTTCTATTTATGGAGGAGTCCCAGCTAAAAAGATTAAAAATATTTCCAAAGAAATGATTTCTGGAGAAATCAATAGAATAGCTGATAACTATGTAGAATATTCTAGCTGGTTCGAAGACTAGAAAAAGTCTAATTTTAATAAAAAGTCTTTACAAAAATCAATTTTTTCTGTAATCAATATTATTTATTTATTCTTTTTTGACCTATGAAATTAGAAAAGGTTTAAATTTGAATTCTCATTTAACAGTTAATAAACAATTTTCATATGAAAAAAATACTATTTTCATTGCTATTTGTCTCTTGTATAGCTTTTGGTCAGAAAGCTACAGAAGTAGATTTAACAAATCCTAGAGCTACTGTTTATACTCATATTTATTTTTTACAGACGACTTCTTATAATCCTAAGAAGGCAGCAAAAACTATCTACGATTTAGATGAAGAAAAGGCTATAGAAGCAGTTATTAAGATTAAAAGAATCTTAGATGGAAAGGGATTGAAAATTGATTTTAATAGAATCTCTAATGATTCTATGTATACAGATAGTATCTCGTTTTTAACACAACATAGACTTGTCTTGTTTCCTGATCGTATGCCAATGGTTTCTCTCGAAAAGAGAGGGGAATATTGGTATTATTCCTCTGAAACAATAGCAAATATAGACGTCTTGTATGCGGAAATTTTCCCCTGGTATATAGAGAAAATTCAAAATATTGTTCCTGGGGCTGGTCATAAAAAAATATTTTCCATTGAAATTTGGCAATATATTGCTCTCTTAATATTATTAGCTTTAGCATTTGTTTTGTTTGTAATAGTCAAACGACTGGCTTTTTTCTTCTTAAAAAGAATTCTATACAATTACACAAAAAAAAGTATCGAAGTTAATGATACCTTAAAAAAATTAGCTCATCCAATTAGTTTATTGTTTTCTATTTGGTTACTTGATAAAGTTTTTCCTTCATTACAATTTGGATTAGAAATTAATACATGGATTTTTTTAGCCATCAATATAGCATCTACAGTTTTTTGGATCTATGTATTCTTAAAGTTAGCTCAAGTTTTAATTAGCCTATATCACGAGTATGCACAGAAAACAGAGGGAAAACTAGATGATCAATTAACGCCTATTCTGAGAAACTTTGCAACTGTTATTATTTTTATTGTAGGAACCTTTAAGATACTTTTACTTTTTGGGGTAGATGCTGCAACTATTTTAGCAGGTGCATCAATCGGTGGTTTAGCGCTTGCATTTGCTTCACAAGACACTGTTAAAAACCTCATAGGAACTGTCATGATTTTCGTCGACAAACCATTTCACATAGGGGATTGGATTTCTGCTGGTGAAGTAATAGGAACCGTAGAAGAAGTTGGGTTTAGATCTACTAGGATTAGAGCAGCAGATACTTCTATTTTTCAAATCCCTAATAGTAGTTTGTCAGAATTAGTGATTAATAATAGTGGCTTACGACTTTTTAGACGCTATAATACACAATTAGGATTGCGGTATGATACTCCACCAGAATTAATTGAAGCTTTTGTAAAAGGTGTTAGAGAAATTATTATAGTACATCCAGATACCAAATCTGATGCATATAATGTTGAGTTTATCGGTTTTGGTGATTCTGCGTTATTAATAATGATGAATATGTATTTGAAAAACTTAGCTTGGTCTAGTGAGCAAAAATCTAGACATCAAATTCACATTGCGATTGTTAAATTGGCAAAAGAACTAGGAGTTGATTTTGCTTTTCCTTCTACAACAGTTATGATTGAGCAGTTTCCAGAAAAAAAATCATTGGAACTTCATTATAACAATGATGAAAAAAGAATAGATGATGTAATTACTAAAGTAGTAGCAGATTTTAAGTCAATTCTTAAAGATGAACAATAAAATTATAATTTACTATTTTTAGTAGGCATAGGTCCTCGTAAATGAATTACTAACCCGTTTAGGAAATTACGTAAAATTTGATCTCCACACTCCATGTATTTGGGATGATCTTCTTTTCTAAAAAGAGCACCTAGCTCACTTTTAGAAACTTTAAAATCTACCAATTTACAGATGTTTATAATATCATCATCACGAAGTTTGTGAGCTACGCGTAATTTTTTAAAAATATCATTATTTGTTAATCCCATTCAACAAAGATACTAGTTTTAAGTGACTACATTAAAGATAGCCCAAGCATATAACGCAAAACGAGCAAAACGAAATAGACCAAAAATTAGTACACCTTTTAATGGATATTTAATCATTCCAGCAGCCATACAAGTAATAGAGAACGGTATTGGTAATAAAGCACCAACAAGAATTAAAAAACCTCCCCATTTTCCGGTATTTTTTAAATGTCTAACCATCTTAACTTCTAAAAAATTCTTTACAGATTTAATTTTTAAAGTAGTTTTTCCAATAAAGAAAGATAAAACACCACCTGTATATGAAAGAGTTGCTAAAATTGATAAGTTTATAATTGGTGAAGTTGTCTTTTTAGACCAAGCTATGAAAATTTCTGGTGGAATTAAACCAAGTAAAGTCTCAGAAATGAAAAAAGTAATTAGAACTCCAGTTTTAGAAAATGTTTCAGTTAGTAATTCTAATCCATCATCTATTGTAAAAACATATTCATTAAATAGGTAGAGACCAATAAAAATTACAGTTGCTGGTACTATCGTTTTTTTCAAACTGATTGCTAAAAATGAGTAAAATCCTGTATAACTATAATACTGATGTAGTAATTTTATTTTAGATTTTTTTCTTGTTTTAGTTTTCATAGTTCATTAAAGGGATCACAAAAATAAGAAGGAAAAATCTCTTTACAAATAAAAAAAAAACAATTAACTTTTCTTTATATTTTAGCTAACAAATAAAATCAGATGAACATCACCAAAATAGTAGAGAATATTTTTAAAAATTATCTACCATCTCCTTTTACCATTGCTATTCTATTAACATTTTTAACTATTTTTCTAGCATTATTTTTCACAAGACCAGATAATATAGATGCAGTAGATTACACGATAAGTATATTACAGTTTTGGGAAAAAGGTATTTGGTCAACTTCTTTGTTAGAATTTGCCTATCAAATGATGCTAATTTTAGTATTGGGACATGTTTTAGTATTAAGTAACCCAATTAGTAATCTAATATTAAAAGTTACAAGATTTTGTAAAGATACAGCGACAAGCGCTTCAATTGTTGCTTGTATAACAATGCTAGTAGCTTTCTTTAACTGGGGTTTAGGACTCATATTTGGAGCTTTATTAGCGCGTAAAGTCGCAGAACATGCGCAACGAAATAATATAAAATTGAATTATCCAATTATTGGTGCAGCAGGATATATGGGATTGATGGTTTGGCACGGTGGAATTTCAGGATCTGCACTAATAAAAATTAATGAAGAAGGTCATCTCGATAGTATTATGAAAAACATTTCTTCTTCAGATATAGCCTCTAAAGTTCCAAATCTAATTAACTTTAGTCAGACTGTATTTAGCTTTTCTAACTTATTAATTTTTTTCACAACAGTCATTCTAATTACCCTACTTTTTTATATGTTAGGAAAGAGATCTAAGCCAACAAAAATTGACTTACCAGAATATAAAATTAATAAAAATGAAGAATTAATAACTAAGGCAGAGAAGTTAGATAACTCAAAAATTTTAGCGACTACTTTTGGAATTCTCATTATAGTAGCCTTCATATATCGATATTTTGACAATATTAAAATGTTGAAAATTACTCCAAATTTACTTAATTTTTTAATGTTAGGTTTGGGGATTCTATTTCATGGTAGCTTTAAGAAGTTTACGAATGCTGTTGGTGAATCAATAGCTGACATTTCCGGAATTTTAATTCAGTTTCCATTATATTTTGGTATTATGGGTATCATGAGCAATAGTGGAATGGTAGCTCAAATTTCTGACTTTTTTGTATCTATTTCTAACCCAACTACATTACCATTATTCACTTTTTTCAGTGCTGGTCTGGTAAATATCTTTGTACCTAGTGGAGGTGGGCAATGGGTGATTCAGGGGCCTATAGTTGTTCAATCTGCTTTAAAATTAGGAGTTCCTTTAAATAAGGCAATTATGGCATTAGCATATGGTGACCAAATTACCAATATGCTTCAGCCTTTTTGGGCATTACCACTCCTAGGCATTACAAAATTAAAAGCCAAAGAAATTTTACCGTATTCGTTAATAGCAATGATAGTAGGAGGTTGTGTTTATATTATTGGAATACTCTTGTTTTAATACTTAATTATATTATGATCTGGCTTTCAGAAAAAATAGAATTCCCACACTATGAAACTGCTACAAAAGACGGTATTATTGCCATAGGTGGAGACTTGTCTCCAGAACGATTAATTTATGCCTACAATCATGGAATTTTCCCATGGTATTCAGATAATGAACCTATTGTTTGGTATTGCCCGCAACAAAGAATGGTGTTATTTCCAGAGGAATTAAAAGTTTCTAAATCCATGAAAAAGACCCTAAATAAAGGTTCGTTTTTAATTACTGAAAACCAAGCTTTTGAAGAAGTTATTTTTCATTGTAAAAACAATAAAAGAAAAGATGATTTTGGAACATGGATTACTAATGAAATGGAAATAGCTTATATTAATCTTCATAAATTAGGGTATGCGAAGTCAATTGAAGTATGGCAATTGGATACAGACCCTACTAAAACCAGTAAAAAATTAGTTGGTGGTTTGTATGGTGTAGAAGTTGGGGCTATTTTTTGTGGGGAAAGTATGTTTTCTGAAGTTTCTGACGCATCCAAAGTTGCTTTTATTCACTTGGTACAATCCAATAATTATAAATTAATAGACTGTCAAGTATATAATAGTCATTTAGCAAGCTTAGGCGCAAAAGAGATTATGAGAGATGATTTTTTAAGCCGATTATACAACCAATAATATTTTCACTAAATAATACACAGAAAAATAATAGTTTTCTCTGAATATGATTATGTAATAAAAGAACCTAATAACTTTTTTATTTATGATTTTTTACAACTTAGAAACTTTGTAACTTTACATATCTCAAATTTTTAAAATAGAAGATGAACATACAAAATGCACAACAACAGGTTGATAATTGGATTAAAAATCATGGTGTCCGTTATTTTAATGAGCTTACTAATATGGCTCAACTTACTGAAGAAGTGGGAGAGGTTGCTAGAATTATAGCAAGAAGGTATGGCGAGCAGTCAGAAAAAGACTCAGACAAAGGAAAAGATTTAGGAGAGGAATTGGCAGATGTATTGTTTGTTGTTTTGTGTTTGGCAAATCAAACAGGCATAGATTTACAACAATCGTTTGAGAAGAAATTAGATATTAAAACGAAACGAGACCATGATCGTCATCAAAACAATAAAAAACTACAATAAATGGCTTTATCAAAAAATATTAAAAAAACATCTTTTTGGGCAGATGTGATGAAAATTGCAGCTGTATTTGTTGTATTAATTACTATAATTTCTTTGTGCTTTAATAGTTTTTCAGATCTTTTTTCTGGAAATTGGGAAGCAGTATCACTAAAAAACTTTGACAACGAACAATGGAAATCTTTCTTTTCCAGTAAAGTGATAGCTGGTTTTATCTATGGGATGTATGTCACCAATAAAAACACCAAGTAAATAAGATATTGAGGTGGCATTAAAACAAAACAAAAGCGACCTTTAAGGTCGCTTTTGTTTTGTTGGTTTTGAATCATTAATTAGTCTATTTGGATTAAGTTAATTTGGCTTTCTTTAACCTTTTTATTCAGTACTTCAACCCTGTTATTAAATAGTTGATAGAGTTTTGCCAATTCTTTATCAATCTCTTTATTAAGTTCATTTTTAAAACTAATGGCTTGCTGTGTTGGAGCATAGCTTCCAATTCTTGTTAATGAATTTAAATGTGCTAATTTATTATTTAGACGAATAGGAAAATTTAAGGGATCTTGGTTACTCTTACTTTTTGTTTGGTAAAGAGTTTCTTCAACTGCAGTTATTTCCTCTAATAAAGAAGATGCATAGTCTAATAATTCTTTATGCTTCTTTTTATCTTTAATTGATTTTTGTAAAGATATTATCTGTACCCTTACTTTTTTCACATTCTTCAACGCTTTATGAATTTCGGTTACTTTTGTATTTATGTCATTAATAAAATGAAACTGCGCTGTTGCATCTGCAATGGTGGTTTCAGAAATAGGGTTTTTTAAAATTGTAAAATTTTGAGATTTTGAGGTTTTACCTAGGGTTAAAATCACTTTATAATTCCCAGGTAATGCCATTGGTCCATTCAAAGAAGCCCACCATAAAATCATTCCTTTCACTTTTTCAGCACCAGGATACATCATATCCCAATAGAAAATATTATTACCATTTTCTAAGCTAAGTTCTGCTTCTTTTTTCTCTTTGTTCGGTTTCGTGCTAAATGTTTTAATCAACCGATCATTACTATCATAGATATTTATGGTTACTACTTCTTGTTCATCTTTTTCTTTGATAAAATAGTTGATGGCAACCCCACCAGGATGATTTGTTCCAGCAGTTTTAGAAGTCTTTCCATTTCCACCACTCATTCTGTAACTATCTTGAGGTTTGAATAAAATAACATCTTCTTTCATTAGACTTGATGATAATTGATGAATTGGTGTAAGATCATCAATCATCCAAAAAGATCGTCCTTGAGTTGCTGCAATTAGATTGTCATTTTTAATAGCTAAATCTGTGATGGGTACTATTGGTAAATTCAATTGAAATTTTTGCCAGTTAGCTCCATCATCAAAAGAAATATACATCCCTCTTTCAGTTCCAGCATATAATAATCCTTTACGTTTTGGATCGGCTCTCATGGCACGTGTAAAATCTTCAGCACCAATTCCATTAGTGATTTGCTTCCATGATTTTCCGTAATTTTCAGTTTTATAGATATACGGTAAGTAATCTCCAGATTTATATTTTGTTCCAACGATATAAGCACCTCCTTCAGTAAACGGATCAATTTCAATACAATTAATCATCATCCATTCTGGCATTTTTTTTGGAGTCACATTTGTCCAATTTTTTCCACCATCTTTGGTAAGATGAATTAAACCATCATCTGACCCCGTCCAAATTAAACCATCTTCTTGTTTAGATTCATTAACAGCAAAAATAGTTGCATAATATTCAACACCAGTATTGTCTTTTGTGATAGGTCCACCAGAAGATCCGAGTGTGGTAGGATCATTTCTTGTTAAATCTGGGCTAATAATTTCCCAGGATTGCCCTTCATTTGTCGTCATATGCAAATGATTTGAAGCTGCGTACAATTTATTTTTATGATTAGGAGAAAACATTATCGGGAAATTCCATTGAAAACGATATTTAAAATCTTCAGCTCCATGTCCCATTGGATCATCTGGCCAAACATTAATGGCTCTAGTTTCTCCGGTTATATGATTACGTCTTGTTAGTAATCCGCCATAACTTCCACCATAAACAATATCGTTATTAGTAGGATCTATAGCCAAATGTGCACTTTCTCCACCGGCTGTTGATTCCCAGTCAGACTCACCGATAAACCTACCTTGAGTTCTATGGGCAATTCTAACTGTAGAATTGTCTTGCTGCGCTCCGTAAATACGATATGGAAAATGATTATCTGTAGTAACTCTGTAGAATTGAGATGTTGGTTGATTGTTGTAAGTACTCCAATTAATTCCTGCATCAAAAGAAACCTGAGCACCACCATCATCACCAATAATCATACGCTGATTATCTTCTGGTGCTATCCATAAATCATGGTGATCTCCGTGTGGAGCATTGAAAGTTTTGTATGTTTTCCCTCCATCTGTTGATTTATGATATCGAACATTTAATACATATAAAATATTCTCATCTTGGGTATCTGCATACAAACGAGTATAGTACCAAGCACGTTGACGTAATTTACGTTCACTATTGATTAATTTCCATGTTTTTCCGGCATCTATAGATTTGTAAACTCCTCCTTTTTCGTTTTCAATTAACGCCCAAACGATATCCGAATTAACAGGAGAGACTGTTACACCACTTATCCCCCAGAGGCCGCTAGGTAATCCTTTATTTGTAGAAATATTGGTCCAAGTTTCACCCTCATCAATACTTTTCCATAAAGCAGAACCGACTCCTCCACTCGATAAACTATATGGGGTTCTTCTAATATTCCAAGTAGTAGCGTATAAGACTCTTGAATTATTTGGGTCAATAATTAAATCAACAACTCCAGCGTCTTTATTTGCAAATAATTTTTTATTCCAAGTCTTACCTCCATTGGTAGACTTGTAGACTCCTCTTTCGTCTGACGATTTATAAAGGTCACCCATCACACCTGCAAATACAATATCTGGATTTTTAGGATGAATACGAACTCTAGGAATGTGTCTAGCATTTTTTAATCCCATAGGTTCCCATGTTTTTCCGGCATTTACAGATTTCCATATCCCGTCTCCTGAAGAAACGTTTCCACGAACTGTTTTCTCACCATTTCCGACATAAATTACATTATTATCCCATTCACTTACAGCAACAGAACCAATAGATCCACCGAAGAAACCGTCAGAAATGTTCTCCCAAGTGTTACCTGCATCTGTAGTTCTCCAAACACCTCCACCAGTAGAACCGAAATAGAATAGATTTGCTTTCCCTGCAACTCCAGTTACAGCAGCACTTCTTCCTCCTCTAAAAGGGCCAATATTTCTCCATTCGGTCGCTTTATAATAATCTTCAGAATATTTGGTAGAATTCTTTTGAGCGTTAACTTTGTAACTTTCAGAAATAAGAAGACATAGAAAGATAAATAATACTTTTTTCATGTTAGTTTGTTTTTTGGAGTCTAAATTTAAGAATTTAAAACGAGATTAAGTCAATTATGAAAATTTGCATCAAAGGTGTTGATAATAAGAAGATTGCAAAGGATATTTTTATCTCTGGATCTAAAAGTGAATCGAATAGATTACTGGTATTACAGAAATTATTTTACGGAACTACCATAAATAATTTATCAGACTCAGATGATACTCGTCATTTACAACATGCACTATCGACAAAAAACTCTGACATAAACATTGGTCACGCTGGAACAGCTATGCGTTTTTTAACTGCTTTTTTTGCTACTCAAAATAATAGAACTGTAATTTTATCTGGCTCAGAAAGAATGCATAATCGACCTATTAAAATTTTAGTAGAAGCTTTAAGAGCTTTAGGTGCCGATATTTCTTATGTTGAAAAAGAAGGATACCCACCCTTGAAGATTACGGGTAGAAAATTGACTCAAAATAAGGTGCTAATTAATGGGAATGTAAGTAGTCAGTATATTTCTGCATTGTTACTAATAGCCTCAAACTTACCGAAAGGATTGACAGTTGAATTGATTGGAGAGATAACGTCTATTCCATATATCAACATGACGTTGTCCTTACTGAATCAATTGGGTATTAAAACTACTTTTGAAAGTCAAATAATTAAAGTACAGTCTCTTAAGGATATAAATAAACAGGCCTTGGAAGTAGAATCTGACTGGAGTTCAGCTTCTTATTTTTATTCTATACTAGCTTTAAGTACTGTTGGTTCAGAAATAAGATTATCATCTTACAAGAAAGAAAGCTTACAAGGCGATGCTATACTAGCTAATATATATGAACATTTTGGTGTGGAAACTATTTTTGAAGTGAATAGTATTCTACTTAAAAAAGTTACAGAATCAAAAAAAGAACTTCTTAAACTAGATTTAAATAAAGCTCCAGATATTGCACAAACGATAGCTGTTACATGTTTTGGATTAGGAATTTCATGCGAATTATCAGGCCTTCATACTTTAAAAATTAAAGAAACAGACAGACTAGAAGCTTTGTATACAGAACTAGCAAAATTAGGAGCCAATATTTCAGTAACAAATGTCAGTTTACACTTAGAAAGTAACTCAATAATTAATTCTAATATATCAATAGAAACCTATAATGATCATAGAATGGCAATGGCATTTGCTCCTTTAGCTATGAGAGTTTCTATTGATATTTTAGATGCAGGAGTAGTCTCAAAATCGTATCGAAATTTCTGGAATGATTTACAGCAAATTGGCTTTCAATTAAATAAAGAATAAATTAAACGCTTAAACACTTGACAACCCCTATGCTCAAATCGTATATTTGCCGCCATCACCGAAAAACCACATACGAAATGAGTCTTCTTAGTGAGAGAGTAAATCTTCCTAATTTTTATAGACAAATTACATATGATATATTAAAAAAAACACAAAGGAAATATGAAATTATCCCATTTTAATTTTGAATTGCCAGAAGAATTATTGGCAGAATATCCAGCAGAACATAGAGATGAATCCCGTTTAATGGTTTTGAATCGTAAAGACCAGACCATAGAGCACAAGATGTTTAAAGACGTTATTAATTACTTTGACGAAGGTGATGTGTTGATGTTAAATAACACAAAGGTTTTTCCTGCAAGAATGTACGGGAATAAAGAAAAGACGGGTGCTAGGATTGAAGTGTTTTTATTGAGAGAATTAAATGCTGAAAATAGATTATGGGATGTTTTAGTTGATCCAGCGAGGAAAATTAGAATTGGAAACAAATTATTTTTTGGAGAAGATGATAGTTTGGTTGCGGAGGTTATAGACAACACAACCTCAAGAGGTCGTACTCTGCGTTTTTTATATGATGGAGGCTATGAAGAGTTTAGAGAAAAATTATTAGAATTAGGAGAAACGCCATTACCAAAATATATTAAAAGAGGTGTAGAGGCTTCTGATAAAGAGCGCTACCAAACAATTTTTGCAAAAAACGAAGGAGCAGTTGCAGCACCGACTGCAGGATTACATTTTTCTAAGCATTTAATGAAGCGTTTAGAAATAAAAGGAGTAGATTTTGCTGAACTAACACTACACGTTGGCTTGGGAACTTTTAGTCCAGTTGAAGTTGAAGACTTATCGAAACACAAAACAGATTCTGAGCAAATTAGTATTCCTAGTGGAACTTCTAATCTTATCAACGATGCAATCGTAAACAAGAGAAGAATTTGTGCAGTTGGAACTACCGTAATGCGTGCTGTAGAATCCTCGGTTTCTGCAAGTGCTAGATTAAATAGTTATACAGGCTGGACTAATAAATTTATTTTCCCTCCATATGATTTTAGTATTGCAAACTCTATGATTACAAATTTTCATTCACCAAAATCGACACTAATGATGATGGCGGCTGCTTTTGCAGGATATGATTTTTTAATGGAAGCATACAAAGTAGCTGTTAAAGAAGAGTATAAGTTCCATACTTATGGAGATGCAATGTTGATTATCTAAATAGATTAAAAATATAAAACAGAAGGCCTCATAGTCATGCTATGAGGTTTTCGTATTTTTGCGGTAGCATGTAATGAGTTTTCAAGAATTAGATGTAAGACCGAAAGAGAATAGAAGATTTAGATGAAACCAAAGAAAAAAGATATCCGATCCTTAACGAAAGAACAACTTAGAGAATTCTTTGAAAAGAACGGAGATAAGGCTTTTCGAGGAAATCAAGTATATGAATGGTTATGGAGCAAATCACTTCATACCTTTGAGGATATGACTAATATTTCTAAAGAAACCAGAGAAATGTTACAGAAAAACTTTGTTATCAATCATATAGAAGTAGATTCTATGCAACGAAGCAAAGACGGAACTATTAAAAATGGAATCCGTTTACATGATGGATTAATTGTAGAATCTGTTTTAATACCCACAGAGAAAAGAACAACTGCTTGTGTTTCTAGTCAGGTGGGATGTAGTTTAGATTGTCGTTTTTGCGCGACTTCTAGACTAAAAAGAATGCGAAACTTGAATCCTGATGAAATTTATGACCAAGTTGTAGCTATAGACAGACAAAGTAAATTATATCACAATCACAAATTGTCTAATATTGTATTTATGGGAATGGGAGAGCCTTTAATGAATTACAATAATGTGATTAAATCGATTGATAAAATCACCTCACCAGAAGGTTTAGGGATGTCTTCTAAAAGAATTACTGTATCTACATCTGGAGTTCCAAAAATTATAAAAAAAATGGCTGATGATGAAGTGAAGTTTAACTTAGCTGTTTCACTTCATTCTGCAATAGATGAAGTAAGAACTTCTATTATGCCTTTTAATAAAATATTTCCATTAAAAGATTTAGGAGAGTCACTGGTTTATTGGTATGAAAAAACACAACGCCTTGTTACCTATGAATATATTGTTTGGGATGGAATAAATGATAAAAAAGAAGATATCAAAGCTTTGATAGATTTTTGTAAACTGATACCCTGTAAAGTTAATTTAATTGAATACAATCCTATTGATGATGGAGAGTTTCAACAAGCTAGTTCTAGAGCGATAGATAATTATATTTCTAACTTAGAAATGCATGATGTTGTTGTAAATGTTAGACGATCTAGAGGAAAAGATATTGATGCTGCTTGTGGGCAGTTAGCGAACAAGTCTTAGAACTACTTTCACAGATATATATTTATTGTAAATTTGTAGTCATTTATGAAGATTGTTGAGGAAATAAAAAAACCCATTCAAAAGGAGATGGAGCTCTTTGAAGAAAAATTCAAAGATTCTATGATTTCCAAAGTTCCCTTACTTAACAGAATCACTTATTATATTGTTCGAAGGAAAGGAAAACAAATGCGTCCGATGTTTGTTTTTTTGGTTGCTAAAATGGTTTCGGATGGTGGTTTTGATCAACGAACCTATCGTGGAGCCTCAGTTGTAGAATTAATTCATACGGCAACACTTGTTCATGATGATATTGTAGATGATAGTAATAGAAGAAGAGGTTTCTTTTCTATCAATGCGCTTTGGAAAAATAAGATTGCAGTTTTGGTGGGTGATTATCTACTTTCTAAAGGCTTGTTGTTATCTATAGATAATGAAGATTTTGATTTGTTAAAATTAATTTCTATTGCCGTTAGAGAAATGAGCGAAGGAGAATTATTACAAATAGAAAAAGCTAGAAAACTAGATATTACCGAAGAAGTTTATTACGAAATTATCCGTCAGAAAACAGCTACATTAATTGCTGCTTGTTGTGGTATTGGGGCAGCATCTGTTGGAGCTAGTCAAGATACAATTCAGCAAATGAGGAAGTTTGGACAATATATTGGGATGGCATTTCAGATAAAGGATGACTTGTTTGATTATTCAGAGGAAAAAATTGGAAAACCAACAGGGATAGATATCAAAGAGCAAAAGATGACCTTACCTTTAATTTATGCTTTAAATAATTGTTCTAAAAAAGAAAAATCTTGGTTGATAAACTCTATTAAAAAACATAATAAAGAAAAAAAAAGAGTAAGAAATGTAATCGATTTCGTGAAAAAAAGTGGCGGTATTGAATATACCATCAAAAAAATGACAGACTATAAAACCAAAGCATTGGCGATTTTAGATAATTATCAAGACTCTGACTATAAATCTTCTTTGATTAAAATGATTGATTATGTGGTAGAGAGGAAAATTTAAATACCTAGTAGTTCTTCTATAAAATCTCTTTTATTGGATAATCTAGGTACTTTGTGTTGGCCGCCTAATTTTCCTTTTTTCCTTAACCAAGAATAAAATAATCCTTTTTTAGCACTATGAATCTTTGGCATTACCAAGGTCATATTATTATAGCGTTTGGCTTCATAATCTGAGTTGATAGATTTTAATGCATTATCTAGTAATTCTGTAAAATATTCTAAGTTTTCAGGAGCTTTTGCAAATTCTATAACCCATTCATGGCTTCCTTGTTTTTTACCATCCATAAAAATTGGACCAACGGTGTAATCTGTAATTGTTGCTTTTGTTTTTTCACAGGCCAACTTCAGAGCTTCTTCTGCATTTTCAATAATCAATTCTTCTCCAAAAACATTAATATGATGTTTTGTTCTTCCTGTTATTCTAATTCTATAAGGAGCTAATGATGTAAATTTTACCGTATCACCAATTAAATATCTCCATAAACCACCGTTTGTGGTAATTACTACCGCATAATTCTCATTAGTGTTTACCTCATTTAAAGGAATTGCTTGTGATTTTTCACCTTCATAGGAACTCATAGGAATAAATTCATAAAATATTCCATAATCTAACATTAATAGTAAATCTAAAGAGTTATTGATGTCTTGTAAGGCAAAGAAACCTTCAGAAGCATTATAGGTCTCATAATATTTAAAATCCTTCTTAGGGATTAGTTTTTTGTATTGTTCTCTGTAGGGATTGAAATTAACACCACCATGAAAATAGACTTCTAAATTAGGCCAAACTTCTAAGATATTGTCTTTACCAGTTTTTTCTAATACTTTATTTAATAATACCAACATCCAGGAAGGTACTCCAACTAAACTAGTAATATTTTCTTTAATAGTCTCATTAATAATCGCTTCCATTTTTGTTTCCCATTCACTCATTAGAGCTACTTCTTGACTCGGTGCAGAGCTAAAATCTGCCCAAAAAGGCATATTTTCAATAATAATAGCAGATAAATCTCCAAAGTAAGAATTGTTGTCTTCATAAATGGCAGAACTACCTCCTAAACGCAATGCTTTTCCGTTAAATAAGGATGTTTCTTCATTATTGTTAATGTATAAGCACAGCATATCTTTTCCTGACTTTAAATGGCAATTTTCAATAGCTTCGTCACTCACAGGAATAAATTTACTTTTGGCATTTGTGGTCCCACTAGATTTTGCAAACCATTTAATTTTAGTTGGCCAAAATAAATTCTGTTCTCCTTTTCTACAGCGTTCAATTAAAGGCTCCATACTTTCATATTGTTGTATAGGTACCTTACTGGCAAAATCTTTGTAGGAATGGATAGAAGAAAAATCAGATTGCTTCCCAAATTCAGTATCCATAGCAACTTGAATTAAACCAAATAGTAATTCTTCTTGAACATCCACAGGGTATTTTATGAATAACTCCATTTGATGCTTTCTCTTTTTGAGAAACCATGAAATAATAGAATTAACAAATGGAATTGCCATAGCGATTATGAGTTTAGTAAATTGATTTTTCCGTAAGTTTGTGAAGTGCTTACTAGACACAATTAAATATAGAAAAATATTTTAGATGCAATACCAAGGAGTTTTAAAAAAAATGATCACTGAAAATAGTGAAACAATTCAATATTACCTGGACTTACAAACCGATTTCATAAACGTTAATCAATTGTTAAACAGAACTTTGAATTTAACTTTTGTAAAATATAAATGCATGAGTTGTCATTTAGAAAAGGAAATTTATCGTCAAGGATTTTGCAAATCCTGTTTTTTTGAAACTCCAAGTGCAGGAGATTGGATTATGAGACCCGAATTAAGTACCGCACATTTGGGTAAGGAAGATAGAGATTTAGCATATGAAAAATCTGTTCAACTACAACCTCATATTGTGTATTTGGCAAATTCTAGTAATGTCAAAGTGGGTGTTACCCGAAAACAACAAGTTCCAACACGTTGGATAGATCAAGGTGCACATGAAGCTATTGAAATTGTAGAGGTTCCAAATAGATATCTAGCAGGAATTACAGAAGTAGCATTGAAAGAGCACGTAGCAGATAAAACGAATTGGAGAAAGATGTTAAAAAATGATATTGAAGATGTAGATCTGAAAGAATGGCAACATAAATTACGATCATTCATTCCAGAAGAAGCTCAAGAATACTTTATTGAAAACAATACAGAAACTCAAATTAATTTTCCAGTATACCAATATCCTTTAAAACCTAAAAGTTTGAATATTGTTAAAGAACAAAATTATACTGGGAAGTTGGTGGGAATAAAAGGGCAATATTTAATTTTTGAAGATCAAACTGTTTTTAATATTAGGTCTAATGAAGGGTTGGTTATAAACATAAAAGTAACATGAATTAATGATTGAAAAATAATCAGATTTACCTAAAGTAAGAATTAAAAAATATGACAAACTCTAACTTTCTTTCAGTAGCCTTAGCACAAATATCTCCTGTTTGGTTAAACAAAGAACGCACCATTCAAAAAATTGAAAACGCTATAAGAGAAGCTGCTAGTCAGAGATCCGAACTGATTGTTTTTGGGGAAGCATTGCTACCTGGTTACCCATTTTGGATTGGATTAACAAATGGCGCGGAATGGAACTCTTCTGTTCAAAAAGAAATTCATGCGCATTATATTCAAAATTCAATTACCATAGAAAAAGGTGAATTAGATACTATTTGCAGACTTGCTAAAGAATATAATATTGCTATTTATCTTGGAATTATAGAACGTGCACAAAATAGAGGAGGGCATAGTATTTATGCTTCATTGGTATATATTAATCAAAAAGGAATTATAAAATCTGTTCATAGAAAACTACAACCTACTTACGATGAGCGATTAACTTGGGCACCTGGAGACGGACATGGATTGAAAGTTCATCCATTAAAAAATTTCACTGTTGGTGGATTAAATTGTTGGGAGAATTGGATGCCACTTCCAAGGGCTGCATTATACGGTCAAGGAGAAAATTTACATATTGCTGCCTGGCCAGGAAGTGATCATAATACGAAAGATATTACCCGTTTTATAGCAAGAGAATCTCGCTCATTTGTAATTTCTGTTTCTAGTCTAATGACTAAATCAGATTTTCCTGAGGATACACCATATTTTGATAAAATTGTAAAAAATGCTCCAGAAACCCTGGTAAACGGTGGTTCTTGTATTGCTGGTCCAGACGGAGAATGGTTGTTGGAACCTATTATTAATAAAGAAGGATTGTTCTATAAAACATTAGATTTTTCTAAAGTCTTACAAGAACGTCAAAATTTTGATGTTGCAGGGCATTATTCAAGGCCAGATGTAACAAAATTACACATTAACAGAGAACGTCAGAGTACTGTTTCTTTTGATGATTAAATAGATTTTGCTTTAATCACTTGACCTATTATTTTTTCAACACCAAAATTATTATGACTATCAGTCATAAAACGAGCTATTTTTTTAACATCCTTATGAGCATTTTTCATAGCATAACTAAAGTAGGCGCATTGAAGCATTTCTATATCATTTAAATAATCTCCAAATACCATGGTTTGCTCAGAAGTGATGTTCATCTCTTTTTGTAGAAATTGGATGGCGGTTCCTTTATTAGAAGTTGGATTGGAAATATCTAACCAGTTTTTACCTGATATTTTCAATAAAAAAGTATCTTCAAATTGTTTAACTGAAGGATAAATAAATTGTTCTGAAGATACAGTATGATACAAAGCTATTTTAATAATAGGGGTTTTATGAGGTATAGTTGTTAAGTCTTTTACTATATCATGAGCACTATAATATTCTTTAAACATGCTGATGAAATTTTGATCTTCAGATTCAATAAAGGCGGTATCCTCTCCACATAAAATAATAGAGGTATTATTGATTTTTCTTAAAGCAGGAATTAATTCAACTACCTTTTGTGGGTCAAACGTTTGTAAAAGAAGTGTTTTGTTTTCTCTTTTTATCACCCCACCATTTTCACCAACAATAGTAATTAGATTCTTTATTGGATAAAGTTTCTGAGCAATACTGTTATACTGTCTTCCGCTAGCAGCTACAAAATGAATTCCAAGCTCTTGGAGTTTGTTAAACTGTTCAAAAAATAAATGACTGACCTGTTCTTTAGAATTTAGTAAGGTTCCATCCATATCAGAAACAATCATTTTTATGTTTGATAAATCCATTGAAATATTTTGCTTTAAAAGTAAGAGATTCATTTTAAAAAAGAATCAGTGAGATGTTATTTAATTGATAAAGAATTTCTTTTTAGTTGTATAATTTCCCAAAATAGAACACCATAAACGAGTAGGTATTCTAAGATTATAAACCATGCGTTTTCTTGCCAAGGATTGTTGGCATAAGCTTGGTAACTTAAAATTATTACAATACTCCATACAATTGGGTATCTATACTTGGTAAATACAGATAATAAAACCAAACTTGCTATATACCATGGGTGAACAGTGGTTGCCATAAAGTAATAAAAAGAGAGCCCAAATAACAAAGCGGTTAACAATTGTTGAGGGCTGTTGTTTTTTCTAAAAAATGTAATAATAGCTAGAAAAATAATGGTAAAAACAGGTAAAATTTTTCCAATAACAGCAATTTCATTATAGCCTCTAAATAGGGTTCCGATTTCTCGTGCGATATAATAAACACTAGCATTAAATTCAAAATTTTGAAACCATAAGCCTACAGAATCTAGATAATTGCTTAGTAAATTTGAAGATAGAAAAGGAAGAAATAGCAACACATTTAATCCGATGATGATGGCGCTAAAAGACAAGAATTTTAAAATTCCTGTTGTTTTTTTGTCTTTAGTAAACCACTGATAAAACAAGGGTAAAAATAATAATGGAATCAATTTTACAGAAACAGAGAATCCAAAAATAACTGCAGACCAAATCCATTTTTTTTTGAGTAATACATACAAACTCCAAACTAAGAAAAATAACATCACGGCCTCAAAGTGAAGATTACCCGTTAATTCAATAATGATAAAAGGATTTAAGGCATATAAAAAGATATGATGGACTGGTAACTCTAGCTTTTCTAGAATTTTTTTTCCAAAATAAATAATTCCTATGTCAGCTAATATAATTTGCAAACGTAATACAACAACAGACCCTACAATACTTGAGTTCGCAAAGAGGGCAGCAATAAAAAAATTTAATTGATTAATAGGTGGATAATTGGTAAAATGACTTCCATTTAAAGTACCCATTCCTGCATATAAATCAACTGCTTGCTTGATTGGTAAATTGCCCTTATTTATGAATGTTTCAGGTAAATAGAGATAGGGGTTCAACCCTTCTAGACTCATTCTACCATCCCAGATAAATCTGTAAAAATCTTGTGATAGATTAGGAATAGCAACTATAAACACCAATCTAAACACAACAGCAGTAGCTACTAAAAGAGTAAAGTTGTTTTTCTCTTTTGTAACGAGATACCAAAAAATGACAAATAGAATTAGATACTGAGTTATTAGCTGACTAAAATTTGTTCTGTCTAAGGAATAGGCTGTCAAAAAATAAAATAAACTACTAATACTGATAAGTAGCATTGTTCTATTTTTTTGTTGTCGTAACATATACTTAAACTCTAGAAAATATTGATTTCCAAAAAACATATCCAAAACCAAAGAATAACATCAAATGAAAAGGGAATAAGCCAAAATCACCCCCTTGATTTCCTACCACAAATGCACTATACATACCAAAGGCAAAATAGAGCGTTAAGATTCCTTCAATAAGAGTGTTTAGAGAGATTTTTTTGTGAATGTATTTGTTCTTTTTCCAAGTGTCTTTTATGGTTTTAATATTAAACTTTGGCGTTCTTACAAAGTCACTTTTTTTACCAAAATGCCCTTCTAAAACAGCAATGCTATTGTGTAAAGAAAACCCCATGGCAATAGAAAAAAAGGTAAAAAAAGTACCTGTGTATTTTAAGAAGTTTTTAAATCCTCCACCGTAACTCTTTTTAAACATAAACCAATAGCAGATAAAAAATATGATAGAACTTATTATAAAGAAACTAATCATGTAGAAATACGATCTTAAATGGGAATATTCATTTTTAATATAGAGCATAGGAATGCTTAAAACAGCCACTATTAAAATCATTAAAAACATAGAGCTATTTAATAAATGCAATACACTATGAATTTTTGTTTTTAGTGAAATATCTTTATTTGATAAAACACGTTTCGTCATTTTTTGGAAATTTTCAGCGCCTCCTTTATTCCAGCGAAATTGCTGTGATCTTGCAGCACTAATAATAACAGGTAATTCTGCAGGAGTTTTTACATTTTCTAAATACTTAAACTTCCATTTTTTTAGTTGTGCTCTGTAACTTAAATCTAAATCTTCGGTTAAGGTATCACCTTCCCAATTTCCTGCATCTAAAATGCATTCTTTACGCCATACACCAGCAGTGCCATTAAAATTAATAAAATGACCTTTGCTGTTTCTACCAACTTGTTCTAATGTAAAATGAGCATCTAAAGCAAAAGCCTGTATTTTAGTTAATGTAGAATAATTTCTATTGATATGTCCCCAACGTGTTTGAACAACACCAATGGCTGCATTTTTAAAATATGGGATAGTTTGTAATAACCAATCTTTTTGAGGTAAAAAATCAGCATCAAAAATGGCAATAAACTCACCTGTTGCAATTTCTAAGCCTTCTTTTAAAGCACCAGCTTTAAAACCTTGTCTGTTGCTTCTTCGGATATGTTGTATGTTAATTCCTGTTTTTTGAAGTCTTTTAATATGCTTTTCAGTAGTTACAATAGACTCATCTGTAGAGTCATCCAATACTTGTATTTCTAACTTTTCTCTTGGATATTCTAATGTTACAATATTGTCTAACAAACGCTCCATTACGTACATTTCATTATACACAGGAAGTTGGATAGTAACTTTAGGAATTTCTTTTGAATTTGTGAAATCAAATTTTGGTGAAGTATCTTCTTTCTTTTGAGCACTTCTATAGTTAAACAATAGATTTAGCTGTGCCAACGCATACATAAAGATGAGAATGAGCGCTAAAGAATAAATGGTAATTATGATGTATTCTAGAACCATTATTTTACACTGTATTTAAAGATCCAGCCTAAGATTTTTACACCAGCAAATATAGTGCCTTTTAGAGTTCCTGAAACTTTAGAAACACCAATTCTATTTCTATATTTCATAGGAACTTCTAGATATGAAAAATGCTGTTTAATTGCTTTTAATTGCATTTCTACGGTCCATCCGTAGGTTTTGTCTTCCATCTTTAGTTGAAGCAATTTTTGATATTTAATAGCTCTAAATGGCCCTAAGTCTGTGAATTTTGCACCAAAGAAAACTTTCATTAAAAAAGTTGCCAACCAATTTCCAAACACTTGTTGTGGTGTCATAGAACCAGCTTCTCTTAATTCTTTTACTCTAGATCCAATTACAAAATCTATATCGTCATTAATAATAGGAAAAACCAGTGCTGTCAATTGTTCTGGATAATCAGAATAATCTCCATCTAAAAAAACGATAATATCTGGTTGTTGATGGGGATTTAGATTTGAGATATATTCCATTCCTCTTAAACATGCATATCCATAACCTCTTTTAGTTTCTAATAAAACAGTAGCGCCAGCTTTTGCCGCATTTTCTTCAGTTTTATCATTGGAATTATTACTGATAACAATAATTTCATCTACAATATCTGGTATATCATTTATGACTTTAGCTATAGATTTTTCCTCATTATATGCAGGAATGATTACCTTAATTTTCTGTTTCATCACTTAAAATCGTACAATTTGTTTATTTTCATGAAATCTACACAAAAAAAAGTTTTTTAAAGGAAATTATTTACTAACTCTATTTAATCAATATCATTTTTCTATGCATAATTATTTATGAGTAAAGAATAATAGAAGATTGCGCTTTAAAATTAACTACAGGGTTTATAGGACAAAAATTTTATACTTTGGCAAACCTTAAAATTGAAAGATTATTTCTTCTTGCTTAAAGGATACAACTCTTGTCCTATAAATCCTTTTGGAAATTCCTCATCATT
>CEST01039292.1_pt1 | contig 52386 bp, 44 predicted proteins | sample 326921 | NCBI WGS metagenome assembly CEST01 (sample SAMEA2621509, study PRJEB7988) | marine metagenome | biome: marine biome (ENVO:00000447); feature: surface water layer (ENVO:00002042); material: "saline water (ENVO:00002010), including plankton (ENVO:xxxxxxxx)" | depth 5 m
TATTGGCAACTTAATGATTGTTGGCCAGTAGCATCTTGGTCAAGTATTGATTATTTTGGAAAATGGAAAGCGCTTCACTACAAAGCAAAAAAATCGTTTCGAAACTTTTTAGTTAGCTATGAAAACAATGAAGAAAGCGTAAATTTATTTGTAGTTTCAGATTCTATTAATACTACAAATGCACAACTTAATGTGCGTTTAATTGATTTTGAAGGAAATGAATTAAAGCAGTGGAATAAGAATATTACGATTATAGGCAACAGTGCAGAAAGTCACTTAAAAGTAATGAAAAAAGATTTTTTAAATGATACGATATCTAATAAAATTCTTCTTTACACAGAATTACACTTAAATAATAAAGTCCTTTCTGAAAATATACTGTATTTCGTGCCTACGAAAGAATTGGCACTTAATACACCAAAAATTACGTATTCAATACAAGAAAATAAAAATCAGTTTATTGTTAAATTAAAAACAGATAGGTTGGCGAAAAATGTTTTTCTAGCAACAAATTCTATACATAATTTTTCAGATAATTATTTTGATATACTTCCCAATAATACGAAAAAGATAACTATTAAAAAAGAGCAATCAGATGACCTAGAGTCATTTAAAGAGAGTTTAAAGATTGTCTCCTTGGTAAATAGTTATGATAAATAATTTTTTAAAAAGCAGGAGTTAAAGAATGATAAGGGACCAAACCTCTGTCCTTAGGAAATGTTTATTTATTAAAATATAATGAATACAAGAGTCTTTTTACAGTATTTATGTAATTTTAATCACCTTTAAGTTGTCATTTGTCGAAATTATTTTTAAAACAGTTAATAGTTGAGTTACTTTCAATTAATTATTTGTCATATTTAATGTACTTGAGTATGTTTCCTAATTATTTGAATTATTGATTACATAAAGAAGAGTGATAAATTCACTCTTCTTTTTTATGATAGTTAAATAAATATCTCTATTTGTTAATTCTTTAGTAATTTGGCAACTTGAGTGAATATGATCTGTAAAATTTATTATAAACAACCAATTAATAAAAGTAATGAACTTACCTTTTTTTTTCAAAAATTTAATTAGGAAAAATGCTGTTTTCTTCAACTCTCTCTTAATAATTTTATTTTTAGTTGCCTCTTGTCAGACTTCAAAACAAAAAAAATTAATACTCAGTAAACTGTTCTCTAATCATATGGTACTTCAACAAAATGAAGAGGTAGCGTTTTGGGGAACCTATAAGCCCAATAAAAAAATTACGGTTTCTGGAAGTTGGAATCAAAAATCTGTGATGTGTATGTCAGATAAAAATGGTTTTTGGAAGCTTAATTTACCGACGACAAACGCTGGGGGTCCTTATGATATAACTATTGTTAGTCTCGATAGTATTGTGGTATTAAGTGATGTTCTTATAGGGGAAGTTTGGTTAGCTTCTGGGCAATCTAACATGGAAATGCCTCTAGGGGGTTGGCCACCTGGAGATTCTATAAAAAACTCTAAACAGGAGATTATCAATGCGAATCACCCAACTATTAGAATGTTCAATGTAAAAAGGAATTTTACTAAAAAACCGATTGATACCATCAGTGGTAAATGGTCTATTTGTACTCCCACATCTGTTGTAGATTTTAGTGCAACAGCTTATTTTTTTGCTAGACGTTTACAAAAAGAATTAAATGTACCAATAGGAATTATTCATTCTAGCTGGGGAGGTACTGTTGCAGAAGCGTGGACAAGTAAAAAACCACTAAATGAATTTAAGAATTTCGAAACACCAATAGCAGCCCTAGAAGATCCTACACTTTTTCAAAGCACAAAAAATTGGTACTCTAAATTTGATACTGTAAGCTTACCTCAAACAAGTAAAACTTGGGATTCCTTAAACTTTCAGGATTTAGAGTTTTCTGAATATGAATTTAATGATGAAAAATGGAAGCAGCTAGTTTTACCTTCTCGATATGATAAATTTGATGGTTGGGAATTTGATGGAGCTATTTGGTTTCGAAAAAACATAGAATTAAGTGATGTAAGCACAGATTATACACTTTCCTTAGGTGTCATAGACGATATGGATTTTGTGTATTTTAACGGTGTAAAAATAGGCGGCTTAGCAGGCTACGGACACCATACTACAAAAAGAACTTATACTGTTTCAAAAAAACTCATTAAAAAAGGCACCAATACAATTGCAATAAGAGTAATTGACACTGGTGGACCAGGAATAATAAATGGTACTTTAAAATTATCTAATCAAAACAATTTTTCAATATCATTAAATGGGCTTTGGAAATACCAACCTATTGCTGAATTATACAATGGTAAATTTTACTATTACGACATAGATAAGATAGATTTTGCAAATCGACCAAATATCATTAGCATGGGTCCAAATTTACCAACGGTTCTTTTCAATGCAATGATAAATCCACTTAAGCCATATAATATAAAAGGTGCCATATGGTATCAGGGAGAATCTAATGTTGGTAGGGCAGAAGAATATGCTCATTTATTTCCAAAAATGATAAGCGATTGGAGAAGTCATTGGAATAAAGAGTTCCCCTTTTATTTTGTGCAAATAGCACCATATAACTACGGTACACAGCTAAATGAAGAAGGCTCAATGGATTTAAGAGATGCTCAAAGAAAAAGTTTGAAAACAAAAAACACAGGGATGGTTGTGACGATGGATATTGGTAATTTTTCAAATATCCATCCAGCGAACAAACAAGATGTTGGTGGGAGACTCGCAGGTTTGGCATTGGTTAATGACTACCATAAAGAAATTATTGCCTCCGGGCCTATGTTCGAAGGTCAGCGTATTTCTAAAAACAAATTGATACTTACGTTTACTCATATAGGATCAGGTTTAACTAATTTAAACTCTAAGCTGAAAGGTTTTGAAATTGCAGGGATTGATGAAAAGTATGTTCCGGCAATTGCAGAAATTAAAAATAATACAGTTCACTTGTCTGCATTATCTATTAAAGCTCCGAAATATGCCCGTTATGCATGGAGTGATAACGGTATTGCGACTTTATTTAATAAAGAAGGCTTACCTGCATCATCATTTAAAACAAAAGATTAAAACTTAATTTAAGTATAAAAAAATACATTTATGAGTTAATAACGGTTATTGGTCGAACTAATTTTTAAATAATCATAAATATCTTTTTATTAGTAGCTTCATATAGGTTATATTTTTGATTATAAGAGAGGAGCTAGTCAATCTAGTTTTTCTCTTATTTTAGATTAAAAAATAGCTATAAATGTTTTAAAATGGAAAAACCTGTTATCTTCAGACAAGAATTAATTTCTTTCATTTTAACCTTTTTATTAGTTTCTTTGAAGAGTCTTGTAAATGAAATCTCTCAGATGATTCAAGTTTTTAAAAAAATACTAGGATTGACTTCTCTTCAAACAGCTTGGAAGCAAATTAGATCTCTCAGTAATTTTTTTAGAAGGTACGCTTCCTTAGTGTTATTTATTAGACAATACCTTTACAATACTCCGATTCTAATAGGGAAAGGATTTTGTACTATTATGATATTATTATTTTATATTGCCATGAATACTAAACTCTTTTGTTTTTTTTGTTTGGTATTATGTGTTTTAAGCTATGATTATAAGTATCTAAAATGCAGAAAAAAGAAGGAAAATAGTCTCTACATTAGTGAGAAATTTACAAAAATTTAACTCCCAGAACTATGGTAACATTGAGTACATTAGATTATACATTAATTATTTTATTCTTTACAATTACACTGTCAATAGGAATATATGTTTCAAAAAAATCTAGTAAAAGTTCTGCAGAATTTTTTCTTTCTGGACGAACAATGCCTTGGTGGCTTCTAGGTGTATCAATGGTTGCTACTACATTTTCTACCGATACGCCTAATTTAGTTACAGATATAGTTAGAACAAATGGTGTTTCTGGAAATTGGGTATGGTGGGCTTTTCTAATAACAGGATTACTAACCGTTTTTGTGTATGCTAAACTATGGAGAAAGTCCAATGTCAATACTGATATTGAATTTTATGAATTTCGTTATGGTGGAGCCCCAGCAAATTTTTTAAGGAAATTTAGAGCGATCTATTTAGGTGTCATTTTTAACGTAATTACAATGTCTGCAGTAACATTAGCCGCCATAAAAATTGGAGGTATAATGTTGGGTTTAGAGCCTTGGCAAACAGTAATAAGTGCAGGGCTTATAACGGTTATATTTAGTGCCGTTGGAGGTTTTAAAGGTGTTGTTTATACAGATTTTGTCTTGTTTTTTGTTGCTATGGGAGGTTCCATAGGAGCAGCCTATTATTTAGTTAATATTCCAGAAGTAGGTGGTATGGAAGCATTAATGGCTAATGAGAATGTAGCAGATAAGCTTTCTATGTTACCAGATTTTAACGATAAGAAAGCTGTCATTACCTTATTAATTATTCCTTTAGCAGTCCAGTGGTGGAGTTCTTGGTATCCAGGAGCTGAACCTGGAGGAGGAGGTTACATAGCCCAAAGAATGTTAGCCGCTAAAGACGAAAATCATGCGATTGGAGCGACTCTTTTCTTTAATATTATGCATTATGGATTACGGCCTTGGCCCTGGATAATAGTAGCACTAGCATCATTGGTTATATTTCCTGATTTAGCTAGTATTCATGAAGCTTTTCCTAATGTTGCCGACGACAAATTAGGACATGATTTAGCATATTCTGCGATGCTTACTAAATTACCAAGTGGCCTATTAGGGTTAGTTTTGGCCTCCTTAATAGCAGCATATATGAGTACTATTTCAACTCAATTAAATTGGGGATCATCCTATATGGTATATGATTTTTATAAACAACATATTAATCCAGAAGCATCAGAAAAAAAGCTAGTTGCCGTTGGGAGAATTTCCACGGTAGTTTTAATGATTTTAAGTGCTATTTTAGCTTTACTCTTACAGAACGCCTTACAATTATTTGAAGTATTATTGGTTTTTGGAGCAGGAACAGGATTAATTTTTATTCTACGATGGTTCTGGTGGCGCATCAATGCATGGAGTGAAATTACAGCAATGTTTGCTTCTGGAATAATTTCAATTATAGTAAAATTAACTCCAGTTGGTTCCTATCTATTTGATTCAGATTCAGGTGTATTTGAGGATTATTTAGAATACCCTATGGTTGTTTTGATAACAACCTGTATTTGGTTAATAGCTACCTATATCACACAGCCAGAAAGCAAAGAAGTACTTCGTAGTTTTTATAAGAAAATTCAGCCTGGAGGTCCAGGATGGTCAAAAGTAATTGATGAAGCAAAAGTAGAAGGTGTTATTTTAAAAAACAACGATGAAGGGTGGAGTGTCCCATCCGGAATTATTGCGATGCTACTAGGGTGTGTCTTAATTTATAGTTGCATGTTTGCAACAGGATACTGGATTTATGGCATGTATAATTATGCAATATCTCTAACTATTACCTCACTTATTTCGGGACTACTATTAATTAAAATCTGGAATAAAATTAAAGCAACTACATTATAAAATAACTAATTATGAATTCACAAATAAACACAAATATATCAGACATAACTTATAATGAAGCTGGTAAATTTGAAGAAACAAGGTTTGAAAAGATTCATAATGTTATTTTCGAATCATCTGATGAGGCTTCTATTATTGTAGCGCAAGAGATTGAAAGTTTAATTCGAAAAAAAACCAAGTTAAACGAATCTTGTGTTTTAGGTCTTGCTACAGGATCTTCTCCAATAAAAGTTTATGAGGAACTTGTAAGAATGCATAAGGAAGAAGGATTGAGTTTCGCAAATGTTATTACCTTCAATTTAGATGAATATTATCCTATGGATAAAAAGAATATTCAGAGTTATCATTACTTTATGAATGAGCATCTATTTAACCATATAGATATCCTTCCTGAAAATATTAATATTCCAGACGGAAAAGTTACTACAGAAGAGTTATATCAATATTGTATTAATTATGAAACGAAAATAAAAAATTCAGGAGGCCTAGATTTTCAGCTTTTAGGAATTGGTAGAACTGGTCATATTGGATTTAACGAACCAGGATCTCATTTTAATTCAGAAACAAGAACTATAACATTAGATTATATTACCCGAACAGACGCAGCAACTTCATTCCTTGGGATTGACAGTGTGCCAAGAAAAGCAATTACAATGGGTATAGGGTCTGTTAGAAGTGCTAAAAGAATTGTACTTATCGGATGGGGTATTAGTAAAGCCGAAATCCTCAAAGAAACGATAGAAGGAGAAATGTCTTCGCATCTCCCCGCCACCTATTTACAAGACCATAATAACACAACCTTTGTTTTAGATAAAGGAGCATCTGCCTCACTAACAAGAGTAAACACTCCGTGGTTGGTTATGTCTTGTTCTTGGAGTGAATCATTAAAATTAAAAGCAGTGGTTTGGTTGAGCGAATTAACTAATAAACCTATTTTAAAATTAACTGACAAAGACTACAACAACAATGGAATGTCTGGGCTTTTAACTCAAGAAGGAACGGCCTATGACTTAAACATAAAAATGTTTAATAAAATGCAGCACACCATTACTGGTTGGCCAGCGGGGAAACCTAATGCCGATGACGTAAATAGACCAGAACGTGCTGCTATTCCAAAAAAACGAATCATAATTTTCAGTCCACATCCAGATGACGATGTTATTTCTATGGGGGGTACTTTTGATCGTTTAGTAGAACAAGGTCATGATGTACATGTAGCTTATCAAACTTCTGGGAATATTGCTGTATCTGATGAAGAAGCCCTAAAGTTTGCCGAAATTTCTCTGTCGTTAAATCCGGATTCAACGACATCGAAACAAATGGTTAAATTGCTAAAACAGAAAACAGATCAAGATACTGATTCAATTGAAATACTTAAATTAAAAGGCCTAATTAGACGAAGTGAATCATTAGCTGCCACAAGATATTTAGGCCTAGAGGATAGTAATATTCATTTTTTAGAGCTTCCTTTCTATGAAACAGGAACAATCAAAAAAAATAAGTTATCACAAAAAGATTTAGATATTATGTGCCAATTAATTGAACACATAAAACCACATCAAATATATGCCGCTGGTGATTTAGCTGATCCCCACGGTACTCATAAAGTTTGTTTAGATGCCATATTTGAGTCTTTAAATATTTTAAAACACCATGATTATATGAACGATTGTTGGGTCTGGTTATACAGAGGTGCCTGGCATGAGTGGGAACCATATCAAATTGAAATGGCTGTTCCAATGAGTCCAGATCAAGTACTTAAAAAACGACATGCTATTTTCTTCCATCAATCTCAAAAAGATGGTGTTATGTTCCAGGGTGATGATACTAGGGAATTTTGGGTGCGAGTTGAGGATAGAAATAGGTTAACAGCAAAAAAATACAATGATTTAGGTCTGGCAGATTACGCTGCCATTGAAGCATTTAAACGTTATCACTTTTAATATACTGAAAATATGAAAATGAGTAATCAAAAAAAATATTGGAATCAAAATCTAAAATACTTGGGCATATTGCTAACAATATGGTTTGTAGTTTCATTCGGTTTTGGAATTCTTTTAGTGGAAGAAATGAATACAATTAAAATTGGAGGATTTAAATTGGGGTTTTGGTTTGCACAACAGGGATCTATTTATGTTTTTGTCATCTTAATTTTTGTATATATATTATTGATGAATAAACTTGATAAAAAATTTAACCTAGATAAATAAGCTATGGATATACAAACTTGGACTTGGATTTTAGTTGGATTAACATTTACATTATATATAGGGATTGCTATTTGGTCAAGAGCTGGTTCTACGAAAGAATTTTATGTTGCTGGAGGTGGTGTTTCACCTTTAGCTAATGGGTTGGCTACAGCTGCCGATTGGATGTCTGCAGCATCGTTTATTTCTATGGCGGGATTAATCTCTTTTAGTGGTTATGACGGATCAGTATATTTAATGGGATGGACTGGTGGATATGTATTGCTAGCCTTATTATTAGCACCCTATCTTCGAAAATTTGGAAAATTTACTGTTCCAGATTTTATAGGGGATCGTTATTATTCAAATGTTGCAAGAAGTGTTGCTGTATTTTGTGCACTTATAGTCTCCTTTACCTATGTAGCCGGTCAAATGCGTGGGGTTGGATTGGTATTCTCGCGTTTTTTAGAGGTAGATATTAATACAGGAGTAATCATGGGAATGATCATTGTGCTTTTTTACGCTGTTTTGGGAGGGATGAAAGGAATTACATATACACAAGTAGCTCAATATTGTGTGTTAATTTTCGCCTTTATGGTGCCAGCAATTTTTATATCTATCCAAATGACAGGAAATCCAATTCCACAATTAGGTTTTGGTGGTGCAGATGAAAATGGTTTATTTCTATTAGATAAATTAGACGGTCTGCACAGAGAATTAGGTTTTGCAGCATACACAACGGGTACTAAATCTACCTTAGATATATTTTTAATAACAGCAGCATTAATGTTTGGTACTGCAGGATTACCCCATGTTATTGTTCGATTCTTTACAGTAAAAAAAGTAAGTGACGCTCGTAAATCAGCTGGTTGGGCATTACTTTTTATTGCAATTCTATATACTACTGCACCAGCAATAGCTGTGTTTTCAAGAATAAACTTGATTGAAACAGTTACAAATAAAAAAAGAGAAGAAATGCCAGAATGGTTTTCTAATTGGGAATCAACAGGGCTCATTGAATTTAACGATAAAAACAAGGATGGTAAGATACAATACCTTGCTGATGCCTCAAAAAATGAATTGATTGTAGATAGAGATATTATGGTATTAGCAAATCCTGAGATTGCAAATTTACCAAATTGGGTCATTGCATTAGTAGCAGCAGGAGCTTTAGCTGCAGCATTATCAACAGCAGCGGGACTATTGTTAGTTATTTCAGCTTCTGTATCTCACGATTTAATAAAGAAAATGATCAAACCAGATATTTCGGAAAAAGGAGAATTAGTAGCTGCTCGCTTGTCTGCGGTAGTAGCAGTATGTGTAGCAGGGTATTTTGGTATTAATCCGCCAGACTTTGTAGCAGCAACAGTAGCATTAGCCTTTGGTCTGGCTGCAGCTTCATTTTTTCCTGCCATCATTTTAGGAATTTTTAGTAAAAGGATGAATAAAGAAGGTGCTATTGCTGGAATGATTACAGGAATATTGCTTATGATATTCTATATGACAAAATTCAAGTTTGATTGGTTTGGTGGAGGATCAAAAGCTGATTGGTGGTTTGGGATTTCACCAGAAGGTTTTGGAACAATAGCCATGATTGCTAATTTTATTGTTTCTATAATTGTCTCAAAATTCACTCCTGCACCACCTCGAGAGGTCGTAGCAATCGTAGAAAATATTAGAATTCCAAGTGGTGCAGGTGAAGCGACCCATTAATAACTAAAAATCATTACTTTAACAGTCATTACTATAGAATGAAAAAGTGAAAATAAAGAGGCAACTATTTTTCGAATCCAGCTATAGCAAAGTGGAAAAAGATTAGAAACTCTTTTATTTTAAAAAACAGACAAATGAGTAATTACCATATAAAACATCTTGAGGAATACTATCAAGTTTATAGAAAATCGATAAGAGAACCAGAAAACTTTTGGGAAGAAGTTGCTGAGGAACATTTTAGTTGGCGTAAAAAATGGGATAAGGTTCTTAGTTGGGACTTCACCAAACCAGAAATAAAATGGTTTGAGGGAGCTAAACTTAATATTACTGAAAATTGCATCGACAGACACCTATCTACCAGAGGAGAAAAAACTGCTATTTTGTTTGAGCCAAACGATCCCAATGAAAGTTCTCAACATATTACTTATACTCAATTACACGAGCGTGTTAATCAGTTTGCAAATGTTTTAAAAGACCAAGGCATAAGAAAAGGAGATCGCGTCTGTATTTATTTACCTATGATTCCGGAATTAGCTATCTCTCTGTTGGCTTGTGCAAGAATAGGAGCCATTCATTCTGTTGTTTTTGCAGGCTTTTCCGCAACGGCATTATCAACTAGAATAAACGATTCTGATTGTAAGATGGTAATCACTTCTGATGGTTCTTATCGCGGTGCAAAAACTATAGATTTAAAAAGTATAGTAGATGAGGCTCTAGAGGATTGTTCTGGTGTAAACTCAGTATTGGTTGCTAAACGGATTAACACGGATATTAATATGATAGAGGGTCGTGATCAATGGCTTCAACCTTTGTTAGACAATGCTTCAAAAAGTTGTCAGGCAGAAATTATGGATGCAGAAGATCCTTTGTTTATATTATATACATCAGGTTCTACCGGAATGCCAAAAGGAATGGTTCATACTACTGCAGGTTACATGGTATATTCTGCCTATTCATTTAAAAATGCATTTCAGTATAAAGAAAACGATGTGTATTGGTGTACAGCAGATATTGGTTGGATTACGGGACACAGTTATATTGTCTACGGCCCTTTGGCAAATGGTGCTACAACACTTATGTTTGAAGGTGTACCAAGTTATCCAGATTATGGGCGCTTTTGGGAGGTGGTAGAAAAACACAAGGTCAATCAATTTTATACAGCACCAACAGCTATTCGCGCCCTAGCAAAAGAAGGACTAGAGCTAGTTGAAAAACATGATCTATCTTCTCTTAAAGTACTAGGATCGGTAGGAGAACCTATTAACGAAGAAGCTTGGCACTGGTACAACGATAATATTGGAAAAAAGAAATGCCCAATTATAGATTCTTGGTGGCAAACGGAAACAGGTGGGATTATGATCTGTCCAATTCCGTATGTTACTCCAACAAAACCAACTTATGCTTCCCTGCCATTTCCTGGTATTTTACCTGCATTAATGGATGAAAAAGGAAATGAGTTAAAAGGAAACCAGGTAGAAGGTAGGCTGTGTATTAAATTTCCTTGGCCAAGTATAGCAAGAACTATTTGGGGAAATCACAAGCGCTATAAAGAAACTTATTTTTCTACTTATGAAAATAAATATTTTACAGGCGACGGTGCTCTTCGAGACGAGGTTGGCTATTATCGTATTACGGGTCGTGTAGACGACGTCATCATTGTTTCTGGGCATAATTTAGGAACAGCGCCTATTGAAGATGCTATTAATGAGCATCCTGCTGTTGCAGAATCTGCTATTGTAGGTTTTCCACATGATATAAAAGGAAATGCACTATACGGCTATGTGATATTAAAAGATACAGGCATATCCAGAAACCATGATAACCTACGTAAAGAAATCAACCAGATTATTACTGAACATATTGGTCCTATAGCTAAGCTAAACAAAATTCAGTTTACTAATGGTTTACCAAAAACTAGATCAGGTAAAATTATGCGACGTATCCTTCGAAAAATAGCACATAATGATACCGCTAATTTAGGAGATGTTAGTACTTTATTGAATCCAGAAATTGTAAAAGAGATCATGGACAATGCTTTGTAGTATATATATCAAGCTTTAACAGTATTTTATTTAAATAATAAGAGTGGCATAAAAGAAGCTCAATAAAGTAGCTATAATTATTTTATAAAATTAAATTATTCTGTAGTAAAAGAGGATGCAGGTAAGCCTTCTTTATTAAATAAACTGGCAGTACTAATATCTCTCCAGGCATATCTAGCATATTTTGGGTTGAGAATAGAAGACGAGAAAACCTGCACTTTATTATCCACAATTCTTGCTTCAGCAGGGACATATTTTTTGTTGGCTCCCGCAATTTCAAACTCGGATAATATTGAGCCATTAGACATCAAACCACTACCAATAAAATCAAACTCGAGAAGTAACTTATTTCTAGATATTTGATAACTTTTATACAAGGGTCCTGAGGGTACAACTAACTTTCCATAGTCTTTTGCTAAAGCTAACCCAGCCAACCTATTTCCAACATCGTGTTTGTTAGACGGGTGTATGTCGTTAATCTCACCAATATCTAAGGTTACGACCATGCCTGTTTTAGAAATGCTTAAAGATTTTCGTTGAGCATCTCTTAATGAAGAAGAAAGGCCATTGTAATTATAAAAGGGAGCTATTTGGACAAAATAAAAAGAAAAATCTGTGTTCCATTTTTCTCTCCAGTCTTCTATGAGAGCTGGAAAAAGGGTTTCATATTCTTTAAATCTTTGTACATTATTTTCTCCTTGATACCATATGGTTCCTTTTATATTGTAAGGGATTAACGGATTAATCATACCATTAAAAAGTCCTGAGGTTGCATTTGAGGTGTAATTCACAACAGGAGGTCTCTCTGAAAAGTTTATATCTTCGTTATCATATAAATAAAAATCTTTGAAAGGCCATTTGAACGAATTTATTTGTCCGTATATTTCAGCAGATACTCTGTAATTCCATTTACCAGCTAAAGAAAGATCGCCTCCAGTGGTATTGTTTAGTGAGATAGTTCCTACTTTTCCATCTCCATATTGATTTATTACGCGTATAAGAATGTTATTTTCCCCAATTTTAAGAAGCTTTTTTGGGATTTTATAGACCTTATCTCTTCCACTAGCCTTACCCAGACTAGATCCAATTTTTTCTCCATTTATATAGCTAAAGTCCATATCACTAATCGCACCTAAATGAAGACTATAATCTCCTTTAATTTCATGTAAGGTGAAAGATTTTCTAAATAAAATAGCACCATTAAAATCATTTGTTTTGAAAATATTATCAAAACTACCGGGTAATTCTATTTGTTTCCAGTTCTCATAATTACTATAATCTGATGCTATATATGCTCCGTCATTAAAATTTAAATTGCTCCATTTGTCAGGAAACCCTAGTTTGTCTCCTAAAAACAAGTACCATATATCAGAGGGAATATTGATGGATTTAAATTGTGAAAACCATTTTTTAGATTTTGATGAATCTTCAACTAATTTATCATAAGACTCCATTTTTTTATCCAGAAAGCCCAGGGTACTTAATTTTTCTCTACTAGTCCAAGCTTCTACATCCGTTCCGCCCCAACTTGAGTGAATAATTCCTATGGGTACATTTAATTCCTTGTGTAGTCTTTTTGCGAAAAAATAACCAGCAGCACTAAATTTTGTAATATTTTTCTTGACGGCTATTTTCCATTCCCCCTCAAATTCATTAGCAGGAGAAGTGATTAACTGCTTAGTAACATTAAGCATTCTAATTTGTGGATAATTGGCATTTGAAATTTCTATTTCAGAATAATCTGTAGTATTGCAACAGTAATCGAAGTCCATTTCCATATTAGATTGTCCTGAAGCCAACCAGACCTCACCAATCATAACGTCTTCAAGTAGAATGTTTTTGTCGTTAGTAACGATGTTTACTTCATATGGGCCACCCGCTTCAGGTGTAGGAATTGTGAGTTTCCAATTTCCATTTAGATCTGTAATAGTAGACGTCTCTTCACCCCAACTTCCTTTGACTATAACTTTTTCTTTTGGTGTATATGTCCCCCATATAGCAACATCTTGCTTTTGTTGAAGTACCATATGATTTGAAAAAAGTGGGATTAATTTTAATTGATTATGTTTTGAATGATTACAAGAATTAAACAGAAAGATACTAATCAAGAGCGTTAAGATTTTTTTTTTACACATCATTATTCTATTAATGCCCTTTTAATTGCTTCTTCTGCCAATCTCTCCATTACTAAATAGCCTGCCTTATTTGGGTGGACAAGATCATTTTCAGCTGTATAATCAGGAACTTTTAAACCCCCTTTATCATCAACCATCGCAGAGAAATAATCTAAATAGATGAAATTATTTCGTTTCGCATACATTTTCAGTGCCTTATTAATTGAAATGATTTTTGGAGCTGGTTCTAGTCCTGGTTTCCATAAGTAATCTATCGCTGGTATAATTGAAGAAATGATCACTTTAATACCATTTGCATTTGCAATTTCTGCCATGGATTTAATATTACCAGTAATAGTTGCTAAAGAGGTATAACCTGTATTACCGGCAATATCATTGGTTCCGGCTAATATGACTACAATTTTTGGTTTTAAATCAATAACATCTTGTCTAAAACGCAGTAGCATTTGTGGTGTGGTTTGTCCTCCTATTCCTCTATTGATATAATCTTTATCTTGAAAAAACTCTGGACGTAACAAAACCCAGCCTTCAGTAATTGAATTACCCATAAAAACAACACGATTTTCAGCTTTCACATGTAATAAAAGCTCAAGGTTGGCTTTTTCATATCGATTAGTGTTAGCGAAATCACTCCAGTTTTGAGAGTGTATTTTTTGATTCAGTACTTGTGACAAAACTAGTGTAAGTATAAAATACTTTAAACGCATATTTTTTGTTTTAGTTTGCTGTTAATTTTTTAAGCACATTTCACTTCATAGAATATTTAATTAAAAATCAATAATATTTTATAACTAAATAAATTACTTCGATGAAGAACAAAACTACGTGGGTAAATAACATTTTTTTATTGGAAACCTTAGTGTTATGTGTTAATTATTTTATTGTTAAATACAATAAAAAAGCAATACATCTAAATTTATACTCTATAATTTAAAGAAATCGTTAAAAAATAGAAGTTGGTATTTTATTGAATTTGACCAATAATCCCAATTATGACTCCCCGGTCGAATAGTGAAGTCGTGAGGGATGTTTCTTTCAATCAACTTCTCACTAAATCGTTTGTTAGCATCATAAAAGAAATCGTCAATTCCACAATCAAATATGAGCTTTAAGTTTCTATCTTTTAATAAATAAATCATATTTATTACTGTATTTTTCTCCCAGTTTTCCTGATGTGAATCATAATCTCCCAGACGTTTATAAATATCCCAGCTAGTCGGAAAACCCCGGATATCTAAACCACCACTCATGCTTCCGGCTGCTCCCCAGACATCCTTATATTTAAAAGCAAGATAAAACGCACCGTGACCACCCATACTTAATCCTGTGATTGCTCTGCCAGCACTTTTTTTAGAAGTCCTATATTTTTTATCAATCGCGCCAATAAGCTCCTTTGAAATATACGTTTCATAATTCATTTTTTCATCAACAGGACTGTCAAAATACCAACTGTTAAGACCTCCGTCAGGGCAAACTATTATGATATTGTATTTATCAGCATATTTCTTTATACTAGGATATTTAGAAGTCCAATCAGTATAATTCCCATAGGCTCCATGGAGTAAATATAATACAGCAAAGTCTTCTTTTTGAGTAGTATAATTATCTGGTATTATTACAATATTTGGAATAGATGTATTCATGGATTTACTAACAACCATAAGGGTATCTATTTGTGATGCTACCGTATTTAAAACAGCACAAAATAGAAAAAGTATTACTAATTTTAGTTTCATCATTTTTAAATTGCTTATAATCTTTAGTTGTAAATATTCTTAAATTTAATTCTTTTCAATTAGAGGTAAAAATTTTCTTCTAAACTTTACGAGTAAAGGAATTCCTCTGGCAACTATCCATAAAGCAAAGGAAAACCAGATTCCTTTGAGGGTGAAGTCATAAGAGTCAAAAATAAGCAAAGCTGGGATAAATATCAAAAATGTAGATAAGATTAATAAGTTTCTTAAAAAAGCGGTATCGCCCATTCCTTTAAACATACCATCAAAAATAAAGGTAATTGCGCACAGAGGTTGCATGATTAAAATGATCCAAAAAACATCATAAAAATGGTTAAGAACAGCATTGTCTTGAATGAAAATTTTTCCAATATAATCATATAATAAAAACCCCATTCCAGCAAGAAAAACTCCAGTATAGAGACCGTACTGTATTAACTTATCCCCCAATTTCATAAGTGTCTTGTATTCTTTGGCTCCCAGTAAACGTCCTGACAAAATATTCCCAGCGCTAGAGTATCCATCTATAAAAAATGCTCCAAAAAACCACAATTGAATACCAATTCCGTAAGCAGCTAATGCATCTGTTCCATAACTAGTAGCTTTATAAACTGCAAAAATTAACGCAGCATTTAAAGCAATTGTTCTTAAGAATAAATCAAAAACCATTCTTATCAGTCTTGGAATTTCTTTATTAAAAGGCAATACAATCTTTAGACTAATAGAAGTCTTTTTAAGAAGAAAGTAACCTGCTACTATAGCCATGGATACTTGAGCGATTACACTGCCGTAGGCAGCTCCTTTAACATTCATAGGAGGAATCCATCCTTCGATACCATAGACAAGGATCCAGTCAAAAATAATATTTAAAACAGCCCCTAAAATAGCAATAAACATCGGGTATATTGTGTTCTGAAGACCTCTGAAAGTTCCGAAAATGGTAAACACAAACAATGTAAAAGGTAAGCCAAGTATACGTATTTCATAGTAATCTACGGCATATGCTAATGTGCTTTGCTCTGCTCCATAGGCTTCAAAAACAAAATTAGCGAATGGATATGTCAGTGCTATTATTAGAAAACTTAAGCCCACTATAATTAAGATTGCTTGGGCGGGCAATGTTTTTACCTCTTCTAATTTATCTGCTCCTAAATAGTTCGAAATAATAGAAGAAACAGCACTTCTTGTTTGAGCAAAAACCCATATTAACATCGATAAAAAAGACCCAACAATAGCAATTGCTCCAAGACTTTCTTTAGCATTAAAATCTATATTACCAATAATAGCAGTATCTGTTATAGAAATTAGAGGCTCTGCTATACCCGCAATTAAAGCAGGAATTGCTAGCTTATTGATTCGTTTAAAACTGATGTCTGTTTTCAAAGAGAAAAATATTCAGATACAAAGTTACAATTTGACATTGGAAGAAATTTAGATCACACAAAAAAATGTACCTTTGTTTTAGAATTATAAATTCTATGATCTTAACTTAATTTTTGAGAATTATGAATCATATTTTAGTCCCTATCGGTTCCAAGGAAAATGCCTCTAATACATTGCAATATGCTATAGATTTTGCCAAAAAAATTGGTGCTAAAGTTTTTGTTTTTAGAGCCTATAAAGTACTCTCTAAAGCAGGAACTCTTATCAATATTAACGATATTTTAGAAAGGGAAACCAACTTATACATAAATACAATGATTAGCTCTGTAGTTACTAAAGGGGTGGATGTTAAAATGATCTCAGCAAAGGGAGGAACGGTAGAAAGCATCAATGCAGTGAATAAAGAATTAGGCATAGATTTAATTGTAGTAGGGCCAAGAAGTAATTCTATTAAAGACGAGGTTTTTTTAGGAAGTACTTCCGGTAGTATCGTAAAAAAAACAGAAATACCAGTTATGATAGTTCCAGAACATTATAAGTTTATTCCATTTAAGGTAGTCTTAACAGCATTTAAATCTGGGTTATTAGATAAGACAGATGTGTTGATTCCTTTGCAAGAAATTAAGAATATTTTTAAGGTTAAAATAAATCTATTATTGGTAAAAACACCAGAGTATAAGAAAGAAGATTTAGTTGTAGATGCTTCATTAAAAGCGATTCAAAATACATTTTCTACATCTGAAAATGTGACTACTTTTCAAGGAGTTTTAGAACATTTTCAATCTAATAATCCAGATTTATTATGTGTTTTTAGACGTAAAAGAGGGTTTTTTCAAAAACTTTGGGAAAAAAATACGATTTTGAAATCTGAATTTCATTGTTCTATTCCGTTATTAATTCTTAGCGGAAGACAGTAATTGGGGCATTAGCTCAGTTGGCTAGAGCGCTACGCTGGCAGTGTAGAGGTCATCGGTTCGAATCCGATATGCTCCACAATAAAAAACCTCATCATTTTGATTTTCAATAAGTTGAGGTTTTTTCTAGTCAACTATTAGCCAACAATACTTAAAAAGGTTTATGATTAGTTGATTTCATTTAACTTGATCACTACAATATCTAGTTATTGTATTTACGTTGATTACTTAACCTTTACTAATACTACATATTTAGATATTTCTTTAATCTGCTCTGTAAGAGGTGAAGATTTAAGTCTAGTGCTAGAAGGTAATTCAATGCTTTTTGGAAGAACATCTAATAGATTTGAAACATAACTTGTTTTAATTGAGATATTCTACAGAATTAAACAACCCTCACAGAAATGTAGGGTTTTTTTATTGGTTATATTTTGATTCCATTGAATTTACAAGACTCCATTTTTGATACTTAATAAAACATCAGATATTCCTAAATGATAGGGAGTACTCGTTTCTTTTATGTTTTTAAAAACAGTTATTATCATTTTTTTGTATTTGCAACACTTAAGTGTTGCGTTAGTACACTTTATTTCTTCAATGTGTTGCGGTCTAAGACTATACTGTTATTGAGTTTCTTAACTTTCGCAACACTTGCAACACTTTATTTATTTTATTTAGTAAAAATAAATAATACATGGAAAATTGTTCACTTTGGTTACACAAGAAATAAAAATTGTATTTAATTTTTATCCTTACACATTAAATAAAGAGATGAAAAAGTCAAAAAAAGACAAACTTCATTAGAATGGGAGTTTAGTGGGCTCCTTGAAATTGATTTTAGGGTTGTAGATTTCCTGTAAAAGAAGGCTTATTTGAAGCATGAATTCTGTTAGTTTTTCTTCTGTAACCTGATAATCAGGATTTTTAATTTTTGAGGAGAAATTTACTTTAAGAATTCCATTTTTTAAATTTTTGAAAGAAATAATTCCAGCTTCTACAGACTTACTAGGTTTTAAAGAATTATTCTTAGAATAGAGATAGGCATACAATAGTATTTGAATAGCTTTGCTATATTTAAAATTGTTTATTTTTTCAAAATTCAATACTTTTAGATCACCAGACTTCACCATCCCAGTTTTATAATCAATAATTCTTATCACTCCGTTAAACTCATCAATTCTATCTACAATCCCTTTAATTTTAATTGGAAAATCAATTTCGGGAACAGTGATCAAGGTCTCTAACGCCATTTCAGTCGCTATAATTTTTACTTGGTGCCCATCATTTAAGGCCTTCTTTTCCATGGAGAGAAAACGTTTCACAAATTGATTTGAAACCTCAAAAGCCAACCGATTTCTTCCTGTAGTAATATCACCATTTCTAAAGTGCTTGATAAAATATTTTGTCACCAATTCTTTGTGCTGTTTCAACATTAAATCTAGATGATTTATGGTTAAAAACTGACTGATATAAGGTTTGTATAGTTCCTCTAAAGTATCATGAACAACAGTACCCATCGTATTCGCAGCAATTGTTTCTTCTACTAAATCCAATTCGCCAATTTGTAAAATTTTCTGTTTATAAAAAGAAATAGGATTGTAGAGGTAATTGGTGATTGCTGAAGGTGAAATTCCTTTTGCTGCCAATTCTTTTAATCGTTCTAATACCTGCTCATTTTTACCAATTTGTGTTGGTTCTTTTTTTTCAGTTACTACTTTAGGAGCAATCAATTTTGAAATAACCTCAGTTCTTACTAACTCTAACTGAGATATAAATCTACTTTTTTCACCATTTCCAAATGAATCATTTTCTGTGTTGTATACTAAATAAATATTCTTAGATCTTTGTAAAAGACGAAAGAAGTGATAAGAATAAATTGCGTCTTTTTCTCTATAAGTTGGCAATCCAAACTCAATTTTTATATCAAATGGTATAAATGAACTTTGTGTGCTACTTGAAGGAATTACATTTTCATTAACAGATGTTATAATCACATTTTCAAAATCTAACACCCTAGTTTCTAACATTCCCATTAACTGAAGACCATTTAAAGGTTCTCCTTGAAACGATAGTTTTTCATTGGCTATAATCCGCCTATAAAATTGATGTAAGGTTTTTATATCTTGAAAATAATTTCTAGCATTGTTTAAATTGAGTAATTGAGTAAATGCATTATAAAACCTGAATAAATATTCTTTTTCTAGTACAGATACATTATTTCTTGCACTTTCAATTAAGGTTAAGATTCTAGTAATAAAATCATCAATAGAAATGAAGGGCTTAAAAACAGATAGGAGTAGTGAGTTTATTTCTTGTTCTAAAGGTGCTAAATAGGAGGCTATAGTGGCGAGATTTATAAAAGAAGTATTCTCTTTTGAAATTATTCCTTGTATGGATAATAACACCTCTTGAGCATCTTCATTAATCAATTGAAAGATGATAGGGTTTTTAAAGAAACGAGTTACATCTTTATGATAAAACTCATTTATTGAAGTTCTTTGAAGAGTATCTTGTGTGATGAATAATTGAAAAACAGCAGAAATTAATTGTGATGTTGGGACGTTTTTTAATGGATATCCCATGGTGATATTTATACCATTCACATTCTCTGGAATTGAGTTTAAAGCAACAGATAACAAAGATTCATCTCCTAAAACTAAGGCTGTTTTTTGATGGTCTGAGATGCTTTCTAAAATTTCTCCCGCATATTTTAATTGAGAAATATTCTTGGTAGCTCCAATAATTTGAATATTTTTTTTTCTTTTAAAATGATTGCCAACTTGTTTTAGTTCCTTTTTTTCATAATAGCTCCATTCCTTCTTGTATTTTCTAATGAAATTTCCAGCGCTATGATTACCTTCATAGAAAGAACGATCTATATCCCAATAAACTTCAGATTTTCCATTTTCTAAAACTTTTTGAAATATGACTTCTTCAGCTTTATTTAAGGCATTAAACCCTATGAAGAAGAATTTCTTATGCTTATTATTATCTACAAACTCAGAAATATTTTTTGTAGCTTCTCTATACATTAGTCCTTGGTAACCTATTCTCTTTTTTAATAAAAATGAATAGAATTTAGTATAATAAAGCCCAAGACGTTCCATGAAAATAAGATGATCTTTTATGAGTTTAGTTTCTTTAAACTCTCCTTTTACAGACCATTTTTTCATTCTTTGAACATCTCTTAAATAGCTAAAAATAGCTTTAGAGTTAATAATGTACTGATCAATTTCATTAAAATCTTGAAGTACTACAAAAGCCCAAGAAGAAAAAATATCAAAAGGATCTGGATGTTCCTCCTCTTCACAATAAATAGTATAAAAATGAAATAATAATTCAATGGAATCTGCTTTCGATATTTCAGATATTTGTTCAATAAAAGATTCAATAGTTAAAATTTCAGGTAAAAATCCAGCTACTATCTTATTTTTGAATGTATCTTTTACAAACACTCCAGATCTTTGAGATGGTAAGACAAAAACACAGTCTTCAAACGAAGTGTGTTTTAAGAGAATGTTATCAATAGTTTCGGAAATAAAAGTCTGCATTAATAAAAAGTACTTTTGTTAAAACAATGTACAAAATACTATTGCTAATTTTATACTATTATTTAAAAATTAATCTTAAGCAAAATGAATTAAATATAGTTGCTATTAAAGCCAATATTAGTTAAAAAAACCCGCACGTAATTTTAACTTTTTTCGAGCATAAAATTGACTAATTAGATACAGCAACTAATTGGATAGTGTTATTTTAAATGATAAATATTGCTTTACTATCAATTAACATGTGTCTTAATAATTGCTTCCATTGTGGTGAAAACTGAATTTATATCAGCGTTTTTTAGTGGAATTGGTTCATGCGTTTCTATTGTTATCCTATTAAACATACCGAAAGGAAATTTTCCATATTTGAATACTTTCCATGAATTATTTACTGATATAGGAACTATCGTTGCTTCAGGATTGTATTTAACTATCATTCTTAAGCCGTTTAAAGAAAACTTTTTTGGTTCACCAGATCTACTTCTTGTCCCCTCCGGGAAAATAGTTGCAGACCATTTATTATCACTAATTCGTTGTCCAAATTTTTTTAACTCTGTTAATGCTTGTTTAGGGTCTCTCCTGTCGATTAACGCAGCTCCACCATATTTAAGATTAATAGAAACACTTGGAATACCTTTTCCTAATTCTATCTTAGAAACAAATTTAGTGTGGTATTTTCTTAGATACCAGATCATAGGTGTAATATCAAATAAACCTTGATGATTTGATACAAATATGATCGTTGTGTTTTTTGGAATGGGGTAATTTTCAGTGAATCGCACCGTGTTTCCAATTAAGAGTAGTGATTTGGTTAAAACCCAATTGAGAATATCAACCACATTTTTATGAGATTGGTATCCAATTTTTAATCCAATCCATTGCAAAGGATGAAAAACTAATAGGCTTAAAAAAAAGACTAGTCCAAAAATTGAAGAAAAAAAGTAACTTACTATTTTCATTTATAAATTAAAAAGACAAATAAATATTCAATCTCAAAGTTATTTCTGATCGTAATAGAACTTTGACAAAATCAGTTAGGTACGACCAAGATCTATATATTTAACAAAAAAAAACCATCTTTGATTTAAAATCAAGGATGGTTTTAGTTTTTTAATATAGCTCTTAGAAGTTATATCTTGCCGTAAGATTCCAAGTAGTTCCAAAACCAAAGAAAGCTTTGTTATTAGTGTTTATACCTCTATAAGTATCATCACCAGCTTCTACAAAATTATTAGTTAAAGACTCAGAAATATATTCAGTATTTCCTAAGTTATTGATGTTTAATCTAAATTTTAGATCTGAATTATCTTTGAAATCAAATTGATAAGACATTCCTAAATCAGATAAGAAATAACTAGGTAATTGAAGAGATCCATCATTGTCAACACTATCAAAATCTGCAGTGTTAATATCTGCATATAATTTCGCAGCGTAACGATGGCTATAGTCAATCTTAAAGTTGTCCATAACTTCCCAATCAAAACCTAATCTCGCTGTTGTCTGAGCTGCGTTACCAACTTTGATACCGTCTAAAAATAAATCTACTGTACCAACTGCTTCTAAATCTTGATTGAAAGCAGTTCCAGATACATTACCAGCATATTCCCAATCACCTACTGAGGCCATACCAACTAATTTAAAGTTATCAGAAAGTAGATAAGTGAAATCTAATTCAACTCCAGTATGTAATTGTTTTATACCTTGAAGATCAGCACTTCCTCTGATATTCCCATCTCTATATCCAACAGACTTGAATCTATCTCTCCATTCAGTTCTATAAACATTTAGATTTGCTTTTAACTTTTCAGAAGTATAACCATATCCTAATTCAAAACCAGATACTTTTTCATTCCTAGGGTTTTGGTTAATGATGTTTTGGTTGTTTAAAAATACAGCGTTAATAAAAGGTTGTTTAGAATAATCTCCCATGTTTACAAAAACATTGTGATTTTCATCAATATTCCAGTTTACACCACCTTTAACATTTCCACCTACAAAATTTTGCCATGCTGTTTCTCTATTAGGGTCAGTATCTAAATAATTAAAATGATCTATTCTTTTAAATCCTTGTTGAGAAATACCAACCTGAACAAAAGCAGAAATATCATCTGAAACATATTCTAATTGACTAAAAGCACCTGCCCAACGAACTTTTCCGTCATTGTTATAAGCGATTTTTTGCTCATCTTCTGTGCTTCTGAAAACATTCCATTGCTGCGCTAGATCTGAACTATACTCTGTAGATAATACATTTAAAGGATTGTTGATGTCATCATTATCACGATATCCATCTGCACCTAATAAGTTGTCAATTCTTCTGTAGTGAAGACCAGTATAAGAACGAATATCAATTCCTACATCTAAAGTTAAATTATCATTTATTTCAGTACTGTAGTTAGATAATACCCCGAGCCAATTGTGAGAATTTACCGAAGCTCTTCTAATCATACCATTTCTTCTTTCTAAACCAGCAGGCATGTTAGAATCTCTTAATTCATCATCATTTACAATTTGTAAACCTGTTGAAGGATCTGCTGGATTTGAATAACTAAAACCATTACTAAAGTTCCCACCTAGACCAGAATTAGCTTTTACAATTTCATCCCATAACACCAATCCAGTATCTGGATTTCTAAATTTACTAGAACTAGCAAAATTTCCATCCATTCTACCGATGTCTCCAGTTCCACCACCACGTCCAAAAGAAACGTATGCAGAAGTAGTTAATGTTGAAGTTTCATTTATATCCCAAGACCAGTTAAAAGAAGAAATTGGTTTGTGGTAGAAATTCTGTCTCCAGTTAAACTCTTCTCCATTTAAATAACCATGGTTATAGTTGTATTTTTTTCCATATTTTAAATAGTCACCCAATTCGGCCATATTATAAAAACTGGTCGTTCTTTGGTTGTGTGTTTGAGGTGCACCTGTTAACATAAATTGGAAGTTGTGATCTCCTTTATCCCATCCTAATCCGATAAAATAATTGAATCCTTCAAATTGTGTTCCATCTACATATCCGTTACCAGCAGTTCTACTCATTAAGAATGAAGCAGCAAAACCGTTTTCGTTTTTACCAGTATTGTAAGATGCTATATTTTTAAAGTAACCATCGTTACCAATAGAAGAGACAATAGATCCCCCTTCTTTTAAGTCCGTAGTTTTGGTAACTATATTAATTGTTCCACCAACTGAGGAAATAGCTAGTTTAGAGGAACCTAATCCTCTTTGCACTTGCATAGCAGTTGTTACATCTGCCAATCCTGCCCAGTTAGACCAATAAACTTTACCGTTTTCCATGTCATTTACTGGAACACCGTTTATTAACACAGCAATATTTTCTTGAGCAAAACCACGAATAGTAATTCTAGCATCTCCAAAACCACCACCAGATTTGGTAGCATAAACAGATGGAGTATTGTTTAAAAGTTCCGGAAATTCCTGAGACCCTAATTTATCCTGTATCTCTGCAGCTTTAATAGTAGATTTGGCAACAGGTGTTTGTCTGTCTTTAGCGATATCTACAATACCTCTTAATACTACCTCTTCTAAAATGTTACCATCTTCTTCTAATTTAATGTTTCCAAGGTCTCCTGCACTTGTAAATGCAAATTCCATAGTTTTAAAACCTAAATAAGAAATTATGATTGTTCCACTTTCAGTTGTAGCGGTTAGCATAAATTTTCCGTTAAAATCAGTTTCTGTACCGTTAGTTGTACCTTTAATTACAACACTTGCACCTGGTAATCCTTCGTTAGTTTCATCAACGATAGTACCAGAAATTTTTGTTTGGCCAATTACTGTAGCAGCTATTAAAAATAGGGCTGCAAATAATAAGTTTTTAAAGTTTTTCATTGTAGGTTATTAATATTATTAATTCTCTGCAAAAGTCTTTCATTTTCAGAGTTTCAATGTTAAAATTATGTTAAATTTTAACAAAATTTTAACTCCGCTAAAGTTAAGTTTTTTTTATTTAAATATTGATTAATTAGTTATGAAAAATTTAAGCAAAAATATTGCTTTAATTTTTACTCAAAATTTGTTTGGCTAATTCCTTTCCTAGCTCTACACCAAATTGATCATAACTAAAGATATTCCAAATAACCCCTTGTACAAATATTTTGTGCTCATACATTGCAATTAATTCTCCTAAAGATTCAGGTGTTAATTTTTTAAATAAAATTGCGTTACTAGGTCTATTGCCCTCAAATATTTTATAAGGCATCAGTTCGTTAATTTTAGATTGATCTCCAGAAAATTTTAGATCTAGGTGAACTTCTTCTTTAGATTTTCCAAAAGCCAATGCATTTGTTTGAGCATAATAGTTGGCCATTAATTTTTGGTGATGATCTGTTAGTCCATATAGAGATGTCTCATAACCAATAAAATCTGAAGGGATTAGTTTTGTTCCCTGATGAACTAACTGCATAAATGCGTGCTGCATATTAGTTCCTGAACTCCCCCAAACGATGGTGCCTGTTTGATAATCTATAACGTCACCATTTCTATCTACACTTTTACCATTACTTTCCATAATGGCCTGTTGCAAATAGGGTGCTAGTTTTGTTAGATATTGAGTATAAGAAAGAATAGCTTCAGATTCAGCATTGTGAAAATTATTATACCAAATACTTAAAAGAGCTAAAATTACTGGAATATTTTTATCAAATTCACTATTTTTAAAATGGATATCCATTTTTTCTGCGCCATCTAAAAGAGACCTATAATTATCAAAACCAATAGATAAACTTATTGAAAGACCTACTGAAGACCATAAAGAAAAACGACCACCAACCCAGTTCCACATTGGAAAAATATTTTTTGGATCTATTCCAAAAGCATTAATAGCATCTAGATTCGTAGAAACAGCAACAAAATGTTTGGCAATATCAAATTGTGATGCAGATGATAGAAACCAGTTTTTAATAGTGTTGGCATTGGTAATAGTTTCTTGAGTTGTAAATGTTTTTGAAACAATTACAAATAAGGTTGTTTCTGGATCTAATTTTTTTAAAACTTCAGAAACATGATCTCCATCTATATTAGAGACAAAGTGAGTTGTTAGATGGTTTTTATAGAATTGCAATGCTTCTACAATCATATCCGGTCCAAGATCTGACCCACCAATTCCTATATTTACAAGATCTGTTATTTTCTTTCCTGTATACCCTTTCCAATCTCCAGAAATTACCTTGTTAGAAAAAGCTCTTATTTTACGAAGTGCTTTTTTTATTTCTGGCTTAATATCTTTATTGTCAACGAGCACTTCTTCATCAGAATTACTTCTCAAAGCAGTATGCAATACAGCTCTATTTTCAGTAACATTAATTATATCACCAGAAAAATATTTATCAATAGCATCTTTTAACTCAACTTCATTTGCCAATTCAACTAATAAATTAATAGTTTCTTGGGTGATTCTGTTTTTAGAGAAATCTAAAAATAGATCATTAAAAACCAACGAAAACTCTTTTTTTCTGTTAGGTGTTTTCTTGAACTCTGATTTAATGGAAAAAGAATTCATTTCTAAAAAATGAGCTTCTAATTTTTTCCAAGCCTTAGTTTTTGTTGGATTTATATTTTGTAGTGACATTTTTTATTTTATTTTTTGAATACTAGTTGATCGTTTTGTACTGGAAACTCTATACGATCAAGTTGATTTCTAAATGACTTGATAAATTGTTTATAGGTTGGCTTAAGACTCTTTCTCAAAGGTTTAGCTGAGGGTAATTTTTGTTTGAATGGGTCGACTTGTTTTCCGTATTTCCAGAAACGATAACAAACATGGGGTCCACCAGTATTACCTGTCATCCCAACCTCACCAATAATATCTCCCTGTTTTACGTATTGACCTTTTTTTACTTTCCGTTTACGCATATGAAGATATTGGGTTTCGTAAGTACCATTATGTCTTATTTTCACATAATTTCCATTACCTCCTTTTTTTCTTGACTCAACAACAGTTCCACTAGCAGTAGCCATGATAGGTGTTCCTACTTTAGCCGCAAAATCTGTTCCTTTGTGAGGTCTTACTCTATTGCCATAATAGGCAATTCTTCTTTTTAAATTATACCTTGATGATACTCTATATTGAAATTTAATAGGAGAGCGTAAAAACTGACTCCGTAACATATTTCCTTCTTCATCAAAGTATTCCGGAATTCCTTTAATAGTATCTGGGACAAATCTGTAGGCATAGAATTTTTTCTTATTATGATCAAAAAGTGCTGCTTTTACTTTTCCATAACCAACAAAAATCGTATCATCTATAAACTTTTCTTCGTAGATTAATTTAAATTGGTCTCCTTTTTGAAGTTTATGAAAGTCTAGTGTCCATGCATAAATATCTGCAACATCATAGGTTAAATTAGGATTCAAATGTAGACTATCCATTGCCTCAGATAGTGTAGAGTAAATTTTACCAGAAACTTCTTTCTCTATAATTTTTATTGGTTTTCTATAAGTGTAGGCAACAATAGTAGAATCTTTAAAATTTACAATAGTAGCTCTTGCCTTACTGTTTTTGTAGATAAAAACTTGAGCCTTTTCTAGAGAATCTTTGCTGGCCAGTATCATATAGGGCTTACCTGCTATAATTCTTCTAACATCAAAAGTGTCTTTTATAGCCTGTGCAATTGAATTTATTTTAGGATAATATACATGATGTCTGTCTAGAATAATACCAAAGCTTTCTCCACTTTTTATAGTATCCTTAATTATTTTGTAATCATTTAATTTATACCCAAATTCATAAATAATTTTAGGAATTGAAACTTTATTTTTTTTTGAAGGGTCGGAAATATCTTTTTTATTGTCTCTACCACAAGACAATATTATTAATAGAACAAAAAGAAGAACACTTATTTTTTTCAATTTTTATTAGATTTTACTCATCAATAAGAATGTGGTAAAAATACAATTTAATCAACTATAATTTTGAACGAATTTGCCAATCCTTTGAAAGAGTTTAATTCTGCTCTTAATGAACCAATAGATAAGGATGCTTTTAATTTAATTGGAATTTTATTTTCATCTGCGGTCACCCAGATGGTAACACTTTCACTTTCTTTAAATACTCTTCCTGACTGAACGATAGGTCGTAATTTGATTGTTTTTATTTTCCCAAAAGTTGTTCTTATGATTTCGTTTCCTAAAAAACGTAATTTAAACTGAAATGTTTTTGAGTCAAAAAACATATTTAAATCAATTTCATCTCCAGTTTTTATAGTATCAGTATCAATATTCCTAAGATAGTAAAAAGCAGAAATCATATCTTGTACATTATTAAAAGAGACTTCTTTTATAGTGTTGTATTTATAATCTTCAACAGTAGCAACTTTTGTTTCTTGATTAAATTTAGTGTCTCTTTTTATGATATAACCACCTTCATTAACATCTCGTTTAAATAAGTAGGGGATGTTTTTTTCGCTGTCAAAATAAGATTCATAAATATCTCGGACTTTAAAAAACCAACCAATAACGGTGCTTGTTTCTCCTAGCCCTTTAGCATGAAAAACTTTTCTACCATCTAGCTCTACTTCTTTTAGCTGAAGTTTGGCAGTACCGGCTTTTAAAAAACCACTATAACTCATTTTATATTCTAACCATTCACCTCCTTTATAAGGTTTGGGTTTTTCTTGTCCATAGAGAATGCATGATATAAAGAGAAAATAGCAAGCTAAAACTGTTCTTTTCATATTCATCAAACATATAAAAATTGAATGACAATTTTCTATTTCTAAAAACAAAAAGCCATTTATTTGAAAAATAGATGGCTTTTTTAACTATAATTTATCATTTGGGTTAAAATGTTCCCCAATTCTTCAACTCTTCTTCGGACCATAAATAAGGATAAAAAATTCTACGCTGATATTTTGGGTGTAAATATTTCCGCCAACTACTTCCGCCAGTAGCCTCCAATTCTTTTTCTTTTCCTCCTAAATATTTTCCTGCGGCGTCATAGTGTGCCATAACCCATTTTACGTTTACGGTATAATCATAATGGCGCATAGCCTCTATTAATTCTGGTGTTTTTTGAATATCTTCAGGCAATTGATTAAATTTCTTTGATAGGTTGCATTCATTATAATCTTCCATGAAATCAATAAAATCTCCCATATACTTTTTATCAAAAAGTGTAATTAAAATTGATTTTTCTCCTGTGGTATGATTTTTACCTGCTGCTTGCCAATACAAGTGATCATAGGCGTTTTTAAAAGGAGAATTACGATCAATAGTATCTCTAAAACGTACATCAATTAAATTTATTAATTCTGTAGATGCAAATTCTATTTTGCGATATTGGGCACTTTGAAAACCACTTGCTGGCGTTAAGGTATTTCTAAATTTAAGGTACTGTTCTCGCTCCATTCCGTCAGCCATGACACTAAAAGAATTACTTAGCATATCAAAATATCTACTGATTCTCATTAGATGCATTGAGAATTTTTCTGCAGTAACTTGTTCTGCTTTTGCTACTTGATCAATTTCCCATAAAATCATTTTAAACAGTAATTCGTTTACCTGATGATACATAATAAACACCATTTCATCTGGTTGATCTGTTCTTGGAATTTGTAAGCCTAATAAGGCATCAGTTTGAATATAATCCCAATAAGTAATTGGTGTACTCCAGAGCAAGCCCTCTAGCATAGAATCTAAGGGAACGCCTAACTTCTTGTACTTATCTTCAATTGCTTTTAATAGTTCGTCTTTACTCATAATTATTGAAAGTTATGCTACGATTTTTTAGTTTATAAATGCTGAAATAAGAAGCAACAAAGAAATCAAAATTAAAATAGAATATGTAGCTACTCGAAGAATTGGATTTCCATTTGTTAGTTTTTTAACTAGAGGGATTAATGTTTTTAATTGATTTTTCATTTTTCTCAATTTACAATGTGCCTCTTTTTGCCTGTTCTCTTTCTATTGATTCAAATAATGCTTTAAAATTACCTGCACCAAAACCTTTGGCTCCCATTCTTTGAATAATTTCAAAAAACAAAGTAGGTCTGTCCTCAATAGGTTTTGTGAAAATCTGCAACAAATATCCTTCCTCATCTGCATCCACCAGAATTGAAAGTTTTTGAAGTTCTTCTATATCTTCTTTCATGATGTCCATATGTACGCCTAAACGTCTTGGAATATCATCATAGTACGCTTGTGGAGGTGGAGGTAAAAACTCAATACCTCTTGCTTTTAATTGCGTAACTGTTTTTATAACATCATCAGTAGCCACAGCAATATGTTGCACCCCAGAACCTTCATAGAAATCTAAGTATTCTTCAATTTGTGAACGCTTTGCTGCTTTTGCTGGTTCATTAATAGGGAATTTAATTCTTCCATTTCCGTTGCTCATTACCTTACTCATTAAGGCAGAATACTCCGTGTGAATTTGCTTGTCATCAAACGAAAGGAAATTTACAAACCCCATAACATCTTCATACCATTTCACCCATGTATTCATTTCACCCCAGCCTACATTTCCCACCATGTGATCTATGTACTTTAAGCCAACTGAGGCAGGATTATAGTCTGATTCCCATGCAGTAAATCCTGGCAAGAATTTACCAGTATAGTTTTTACGCTCTACAAACATATGAACAGTTTCTCCATATGTATAAATTCCAGCTCTTACAACCTCTCCATATTCATCCTTTTCAACGGCAGGTTTCATATAAGATTTAGCTCCACGTTTTATAGTTTCTTTATAAGCACTTTTAGCATCATCAACCCATAAAGCAATTACTTTTACGCCGTCACCATGTTTTACAATATGATCATTTATTGGTGATGTACTGTTTAGCGGTGTTGTTAAAACCAATAAGATTTTATCTTGCTTTAAGACATAACTTACGGCATCTTTTGATCCTGTTTCTAGTCCCTTGTAAGCATAGGATTGAAATCCAAATGCTGTCTTGTAAAAGTGTGCAGATTGTTTTGCATTACCAACATAGAATTCTACATAATCGGTTCCTAATAATGGAAGGAAGTCTTCCGCTCCTTCAAATATTTTTTCTAGACCGTAGTCTACTGATTTTAAATTTTTTGACATAATATTTTATTTAATAGTTATCGTAACAATTGCTCTAATCACGTCAATTAACTACCACATAGCTCTTAAATGATCTGTTATGTCTATTCTTTTTTCTAACATATTATTCTAACCAAGATTTATGATATTCTTCATCGGCAATTCTCATTGCTTCTTCAGTTACTTTTAGAGGCTTAAATGTATCAACCATTACAGCCAATTCTGCTGTTTTAGTATGACCAATGCTTCTCTCTGTAGCACCAGGATGTGGGCCGTGTGGAATTCCTGCAGGGTGCAATGAAATATGGCCAGCATCTACATTATTTCTACTCATAAAATCACCATCAACATAATAGAGAACTTCGTCAGAATCTATATTGCTGTGATTGTATGGAGCTGGAATTGAATTTGGATGATAATCATATAATCGAGGCACAAAGCTACAGATAACAAAAGCATCGGTTTCAAACGTTTGATGAACTGGTGGTGGCTGATGTATTCTTCCTGTAATTGGCTCAAAATCGTGAATAGAAAAAGCATATGGATAATTATAACCATCATATCCTACAACATCAAATGGATGTGAAGCATAAACCATTTCTATGATGTCGTCTTGTTTTTTTACTTTCATTAAAAAGTCTCCTTTTTCATGATGAGTTTCTAATTCTTGAGGTTGACGAAGATCTCGTTCACAAAAAGGAGAATGTTCAGCCAATTGACCAAACCAATTCCTGTACCGTTTTGGTGTATATATTGGGCGATATGATTCTACAATAAATAATCGGTTTTCTTTACCATCAAAATCTATTTGATAAATAATTCCACGAGGTATTAATAGATAATCACCATATTTAAAATCAAGATTACCTAGGTGAGTTCTAAGTTTTCCTGACCCTCGATGAATAAAAATTAATTCATCTGCATCTGTATTTTTATAGAAATAATCTGTAAGAGATTTTTTGGGTGCAGCCAAAATAATATTACAATCAGAGTTTGTTAATACTACTTTTCTACTTTTCAAATAGTCGTCTTCAGGTTGTACTTGAAATCCTTTAAAACGATATGACTTAATATTATTCTCTTTAGCAATTTTAGGAGCTATCGAATATTGTTTTCTAATTTCTTTGACCATTGTAGGTCTATATTCATGATAAGAGTTGGAAGACATTCCATCAAAACCGATAGTTCCAAATAGTTGTTCGTAATACAAACTACCATCAGCTTTTCTGAATTGTGTGTGTCTTTTGGGTGGTATTTTCCCTAATTTATGGTAAAAAGGCATAATTTCTAATGTAAAAATGAATTAATGATTAAATGTAACAATAATCAAATTGAAAAAAAATGTTACAAAGATAAATTGCTTAATCGTTACATTAGATTCCTTATTCAGGATTCCTTTTGATGAGGTTTTTTAATAAAATTAGTAACTCTAACCAATACATAACTAGTGCGTTTTAAGATCTGCACTCTACAAATATAATTTAAAAGTTGAAAAGTTAAGTATCTAAAGCTTCAAAGTTTTAAAGTTATAAAAAACAAAAAAAAGAAATAAGTAATGATGGATTGGTGTCTTTGTAAATTATTTTATTAAAAAGTTAACTTTCAGGAGCTAATTCTATTTCTAACCCATCTAGGGCTGGTGTAATTTGAATTTGGCAACCCAATCTACTGTTGTCCTCTACATAAAAAGCTTCCGCAAGCATTAAATCTTCATCATCACTTATTACTGGTAATTCATGAGCTGATTTTACATAACATTGACAAGAGGCACACATAGCCATTCCCCCGCAGATACCAATGGTTCCTTCTTCGGCAAGCTCATAAGACCTAACCACTTCCATAATATTCATGGCCATATCTGTAGGTGCTAGTATTTCATGTAAAACTCCGTTTCTATCTGTTATTTTAATCGTGATATCTGACATTACTCGATTTTTTTCACAACTGCTTTAGGGGCTTCTTTTTTAGAACCATCAAAACCTTCAACTCCACCAACCGTGGTATACTTCAATACGTATTTTTTATTTGGATATATTCTTTTATAAGCACTCTGACACATTAAAGTAGCTTCATGAAACCCACATAAAATTAACTTTAACTTTCCGGGATAGGTGTTTACATCTCCTATCGCATAAATTCCGGGAATATTAGTTTGATAATCTAGTGCATTATTTACTTTGATCGCATTTTTCTCAATTTCTAATCCCCAGTTAGCAATAGGACCTAGTTTTGGAGATAGTCCAAATAATGGAATAAAATGATCTACTTCTATCTCTATTTTTTCTTCACTCTTTTTCGCAATGGAAACACCAGTAACTTTTTGATCTCCAATAATTCCTATGACTTCTGCAGGAGTAATTAATGTAATCTTTCCTGCATCTTTGAGTTCTTGTACCTTGTCGACAGAATCTAAAGCTCCTCTAAATTCATTTCTTCGATGAACTAAACTTACTTCGGAAGCAATATCTGCTAAAAAAATAGACCAATCTAGAGCAGAATCTCCACCACCAGCAATCACTACTTTTTTATCTCTGTAAATTTCTGGATCTCTAATGATATATTCTACACCAAAATTCTCAAAATCAGCAATGTTTGGAATGGGTGGTTTTCTAGGTTCAAAACTTCCTAACCCTCCAGCAATAGCAATAATTGGAGCATGATGTTTAGTCCCTTTATTTGTTGTCACAATAAAAGTTTCGTCTTCTAGTTTTTCAATAGTTTCTGCTCGCTCACCCAATGTAAAACCTGGCTGGAAAGACTTTATTTGTTCTAGTAATTTTTCTGTTAAATCTCCTGCTAATATTTCTGGATATGCAGGTATGTCATAGATGGGTTTTTTAGGATATATTTCTGAACATTGTCCTCCTGGTTGGGGTAACGCATCGATTAGATGGCATTTTAATTTTAATAAACCCGCTTCAAAAACTGTAAAAAGGCCTGTTGGACCTGCACCAATAATTAAGATATCTGTTTTGATCATTTTTAGGTAAAAATCAAGTAAAATAAAGTTGAATTGTCCTGTAAGAAGTTTCTATCAGCTAATCAATATTAATAACTTTCTGAATTTGAGGAGCATACTTTTTAATAGTTGCCTCTACGCCGTTTTTTAGTGTCATCTGATTTACAGAACAACCAATACAAGCACCTTCTAATTGAACTTTAACGGTTGTGCCATCTATAGATAATAGTTTAATATTTCCACCATCACTTTCTAAGAAAGGACGAATCTCGCTCAATGCTTTTTCAACGTTTTCTAATGTTTCTTGTGTTGTCATAAACTTACTTTTTTATGGTGCTACAACCACTCATCGTTGTAATTCTTACAACTTCTGTTGGTGGTAAATTAGCATTTCTTTTTAGCAATTCTGAAACCATTTCTTTGGTGATATCAGTAAAAGCCTTTTCTAAAGGTGTATTTTCTTGTAATGCGACAGGGTGTCCAACATCTCCAGCTTCACGAATACTTTGTACCAAAGGAACTTCTCCTAAGAATTTTGTGGCGATGTCTTGTGCTAGATGTTTTGCACCATCTTTACCAAAGATATAATATTTATTGTCAGGTATTTCTTCTGGAGTAAAGTAAGCCATATTTTCTATAATTCCTAGTACGGGAACTTGAATGCTTTCTTGTTGAAACATCGCAACTCCTTTTTTAGCATCAGCTAAGGCGATATTTTGAGGTGTGCTAACAATAACGGCTCCATTAATTGGCAGCGCTTGAACAATTGATAAATGAACATCCCCTGTTCCTGGAGGTAAATCAATCAATAAGAAATCTAATTCCCCCCAATCTGAATCAAAAATTAATTGGTTTAATGCTTTTGAAGCCATAGGACCACGCCAAATAACGGCTTGATTAGGATTGGTGAAGAAACCTAGTGATAATAATTTCACACCGTAGTTTTCTACTGGTTTCATTTTAGAACGTCCATCTATGGTTATAGAAATTGGTCTTTCTTTCTCTACATCAAACATTAAATGCATTGATGGTCCGTAAATATCTGCATCTAAAACACCAACTTTGAATCCCATTTTCGCAAGGCTAACAGCCATATTGGCCGTTATTGTAGACTTTCCTACACCACCTTTCCCTGAGGCAATAGCAATGATATTTTGAATATTAGGAATCTCTTTTCCTTTGATAAGAGTTGAATTCTCTTCTTTTTTTAGTTTTGGAATAGATTTTACGTTCACCTTTACATCAATATTCTGATCTAAATTGGTATGAATAGCTTTTCTGATTTCTACTTCAATTTTCTTTTTGGCTTGTAATGTTGGATTGCTAATAGATACATCAATAATTATTTCACTCCCAAATGCAACCACATTCGTTATGTTTTTATTTTCAACGAGACTTTTTCCTTCACCTGGTTCGGTAATGGTTTCTAGTGCGTTATATATATCTTGCTTTTTAAAAGACATGCTGTTTTTTGTAAGTTTATTCTACTTTGCAAAGATAGCGCTAAAGCTTTAGATAAGAAAGCAAGAAAATTCCAAATATCTATAGAGAAATAAGCGAAGTTTATTGGAGTTCTTTCATAGGGTCCCAAAATACAGTTTCTAATTCTTGAATTTGATTTTCAATGATAATAATCCCTTCGTTTTCTAATAATTGTTGCATGAGATTGGTTCCGTCAAAATGGTGTTTTCCTGTGAGTAATCCTTTTCTATTAACTACTCTATGAGCTGGTACTTCTATTATTTGATTATGAGAATTGTTCATAGCCCAACCTACCATTCTTGCCGATTTAGCAGCGCCTAGGTATTTAGCAATGCTTCCATAATTGGTAACCCTTCCATATGGAATTGAACGTGTAACTTGATAAACTTTTTCAAAAAAGTTGTCAGATTCTCTCATAGTGGAAAGATAATAAAAATGATTTTTTTTTGGAAAGATAAAAAAGTAAAAGTTATTAGGGTTCGCTAGAAATTTAATTTGAATCTAATATAAGTAATTGCTTTCCCTTTTTCTAAATATTTTTTTTCATAAAAAGTCTGCGTACCTGTTACTTCTTCAGGAGAGTAATAATCTTTATAAACATCATGATTTGAATGTAACACTTCGTGACCTTCTCCATGAAGCAATCCAAGGGTATAGCCGTGCATAAACTCGCTATCAGTTTTTAGATTTACAACACCTTCTTCTTTTAAAATATGGGCATATTTTTTTAGAAATTCATTATTTGTCATTCTATGTTTTGTGCGCTTGTATTTGATTTGGGGATCAGGAAACGTAATCCAAATTTCATCAACCTCAGCTTTGTCAAATATAAAATCTACCAATTCTATTTGAGTTCTTATAAAGGCAACATTTGTTAAATTATCTTCTAAAGCTGTTTTAGCTCCTCTCCAAAAACGAGCACCTTTAATATCGATACCAATAAAATTTTTATCTGGGTTTTTTTCAGCTAAAGCGATGGTGTATTCTCCTTTACCACAACCCAACTCTATCACAATAGGATTGTTGTTATCAAAAAAAGAATGCCATTTTCCTTTGTGAGAAAAGTTATTGATAACTTCGTCTCTTGTTGGTTGAATGACATTTATAAACGTTTCGTTTTCATTGAAACGTTTTAATTTATTTTTACTTCCCAAAACAGTATTGATTAAGCGCTATCCTCAGTTCCTTCTTTAACGAATTTACGAGATTCTTTCATCCAGTATGCTAAAAGAACCAAAAGTACAACTAAGAAAAACCAATTAATAGCATTGGCTAACCACCAACCAAGATCTTCTTGAGATATTTCGCGAATAGTATTAAAAGGAAGAAACAACACCTCTGTGAATAATTCACCAATCCATTTGAAAATATTGAATGCTATCATATCTTAAAGTATATTTACAGTGCAAAAATATAAAAACTAAGTATGCTAGCCAATTTTTTTGGGAAATCAAATCCAGCTAATTTCATCGTCATTTTTCTGATTTTTCTAGCTTTTTATTTTTCTAATATCATTGTATATACCCCTATAAACACTATTGATTTAAATTTTTTTGTAGACCAAATTTCAATCTTAGTATTATTTTTATTGATATTTATTTTTTATAACTTTATTTTATCAAAAAATAAGTTGACGTTATATAACTCCTACGGCTTTTTAATTTTTGTGCTACTTTTTGGATTTTACCCCGAAACTATGTTAGATAGAGATGAAGTTTTTTTAAACTTATTGATATTGGTTTTTTTACGAAGAATTTATAGTCTAAGAAGCAGTAAAGATGTTTATAAGAAAATATTTGATAGTGGGTTTTGGTTAGGAATTCTTTTTTTACTAGAACCAACAACTTTAATTTTCGGTATATTAATCTTTTTATCTATCGGGTTGTTTCAAAAAGGAAGTAATAGAACATTTTTAATTCCTTGTGTTGGATTTGTAGCACCAGTATTTTTTTATTTCACTTACTGTTTTTGGTTTGATGATATGGAAAAATTCACAAAATTATTTTTATGGTATTCTGACTATAATTTTCAAATTTACTCAAAAAAATCAATCTTATTTTCATCTTTATTTTTAGGGATTTTGACGCTTATTTCTATTTTTATTAAAACGCCAAAAGTATTTTTAATAAGCGGCAGTTATAGGAAATATTGGGTATTAATTATTTTTAATCTTTTAATAGGAATAGCTGTTCTTATGATTCAAAAATCACACAATAGTTTTGAGATTATGCTGCTTTTCTTTCCGGTTTCTGTTATCATAACGAATTGGTTAGAAAGTATAAGAAAACCTTTTTTTAAAAATATTTTTATAGGATCATTAATTATTATTCCTATAATTTTCTTTATAATTTAGGTCCAAAAGAAAGATCCCCAGCATCACCAAGTCCAGGGACAATATACCCTTTGTCATTTAAAATTGGATCAATATCTGCAATCCATAAATCCGTATTTTCTGGGAAATGATTTTTTATAAAATCGACACCTTTTTTAGAACCAATTACGGATAAAATATGAATTTTTTTTGGTCGACCAAACCCTTTAATAGCCTCATAAACAGCAACTAATGACTTCCCTGTTGCTAGCATTGGATCTGCTATAATCAAAGTTTTACCATCTAAAGAAGGAGACGCAAAATATTCTACCTTGATTTCAAGCTCATTTTTATTCTTTGAATGATATCTATAGGCTGAAATAAAAGCATTTTCAGCAGTGTCAAAATAATTCAGAACTCCCTGATGTAGAGGGATTCCAGCTCTTAGGATAGAACAAATAACCAAATCGTTATTTAAAGTATTTGATTTTTTAACACCTAAAATAGTTTGAGTTTCTATCTCTTTATAGTCGAGTTTTTTGCTTAGCTCATACGATAAAATTTCTCCAATTCGTTCTATATTTCTTCTAAAACGCATCGCATCTTTTTGAGTGTTTTCGTCTCTTATTTCTTTTATAAAAGTATTTAAAACTGAATTATTATTTAATAAATGATGAGTAACCATAAGTTGTCTTAATTTAATATTTAGAAGTGCTTCAATTAAAATTTGTACCTTACATGTGTTAAAAAGTAGATTAATTAGTTAATTTACAATTTAATAGCTAATAATAAGTAACCAAGAATTACACAACCAAAACTAAGAAAAGAGTCGATATTGACTCTTTTTTTATGTGTTTAAAACAGTAATAACCTTCTCAATTACTTTAGTCGGTGAAATTGTCTTCATTACGTTTTCATACCCTTCAAATACTTTATTTCCATAAATTGAGCAGGGTATTTTAGGGTATTTTTTTAGGTCTGATATTAAACAATAATCACTTGGTTGATGAAAAGGAGCAAAGCCAGCAAAAGGATGTGTAACTCCCCATAAAGTAATTGTTTTAACTTGTTGCATTGCTGATAAATGTGCATTCCCTGAATCCATAGAAATCATGAGATCTAGGAAACTCATCAATAATAATTCATCTGAGAAAGAGAGCTTACCAGCGATTGTCAAAACATTATGATACTTATTTTCTATAGCATTTAAAATCTCAACTTCATGTTTTCCACCACCAAAAAGAAATATTTTCAACCCCTTTGACGTAATTTCTTCAATTACTTCTTCCATTAAGTTTAAAGGATATATTTTTCCTTCAAAAGCAGCAAAAGGAGCTATACCAACCCATTTGTTTTCTTTCAATCCAACAAGAGAAATTAATTTTTCAGGAAATAACTTTTTCTCGATGAGTGTTGGATTTGAAAGATTTGTGGCAAAACCTAATTCATTTAAAACATCAGCATATCGTTGATGAGATGTTTTTAACTGTTTAAAAATTTTGTTCCTAGTACTCGTTAATGCTTTTTTTCCAGCTCTATCTTTGTTTATAAATGCAGTAGGTTTTCCATTCAAAACAAAAAATAATCTCAATATTTTAGATCGTATTACATTATGAAAATCAGCAATATGTGTAATTTTTTCTTTTTTTAACTCACGGTATAACCTATATAAACCTAGAAACCCTTTGTGTCTTGAAGTTACTTCAGCAGCAAAAAAAGAAACATTAGCAACTCCTTCAAAAATAGGTTTAAAAAAAGGTTTAGATACCACTGTTATTTTACAATCAGGATGTTGTTCTGTAAGTGCTCTAATAACAGGAAGAGCCATGGAAACATCACCCAGTGCTGAGAGGCGAATTATTAAAATATGTTGATGGCTTAACACTATTAAATATTTAAATGTAAATGTAATCTTTTCATCAGAATTAAATTTACATCAAAAATTATTATGCAAATTTGTATAGTAAAAATAAAATTCAATTATGAAACCAAGATCATTAGCCATTATAGCACTCTTTATAGCAGCGTTTATATACGGAGTTACTTTTACTATTGCCAAAGAGGTGATGAATATTCATTTAAAACCTTTTGGCTTTATTTTTTTAAGAGTTGGTGGTGCCATGCTCGTTTTTTGGTTGGTAGGTTTATTTGTCAAAGGAGAGAATTCTATTGAGAAAAGTGATTACAAAAAAATAGGATTAGCTGCTTTTTTTGGAGTAGGGCTAAACATGCTTACCTTTTTTAAAGGTCTCAGCTATACAACCCCAATTAGTGCCTCTGTAATTATGGTAACCACTCCAATTTTAGTACTTATTTTTTCAAGTATTATTATTAGAGAAAAAATACCAAATTTCAGAATAATAGGAGTTATTATTGGCCTAGTAGGAGCTATACTTCTCATTATGTATGGTCATGTCTCGGAAGATGATGTAAGAAATAGAACTCTAGGAAATATATTAGTTTTTATTAATGCAGGATCCTATGCTATGTATCTTGTTTTGGTTAAAAAACTGATAGTTAAATACCACCCAATTATTTTTGTTAAATGGCTCTATTTATTTGGATTTATTTTTATTTTCCCTTTTGGTATATCAGAATTTATCGAAATTTCTTGGCAAGAAATGCCAGTAGAAATTTACGTTAAAGCAGGTTTCGTAGTTTTATTTACAACCTGCATAACCTATTTGTTTAATCTTTTTGCATTATCTAAATTAAAACCAACAACAGTTAGTGTTTTTATTTATTTACAACCAGTTATTGCTTCTATTTACGCTTTAATAGTAGGGAGTGATCAACTTAATTCCACTAAAATAGGAGCATCACTTCTTATTTTTTTAGGAGTATTTTTAGTAACCAGACAACCAAAAACAGCGGCTAAATAAAAATGTATCTTTGTATCTTAATAAAAAAATAATACATGATTCAATCAATGACGGGTTATGGTAAATCCGTATTACATTTATCAGATAAAAAAGTAACTATAGAGGTAAAGTCTCTAAACAGTAAAAACCTGGACTTAAACGTTCGTATGCCCTCTTATTATAGAGAAAAAGAGCTAACTGTTAGAAAAGAATTAGCCTCTAAATTGGTGAGAGGAAAAGTAGATTTTTCAATTTACATAGAGATGACTGCTGATGAAACTTCTACAACTGTTAATAAAGGAGTTGTTTCAGAATATATGCAGCAGTTAAGAAATGTTGTTAAAATAGGGTCTTTTCACGATGTAGAATTATTGAAGATGGCTGTAAAAATGCCAGATGCTTTAAAAACTGAACGAGAGGAGTTAAATGAACAGGAATGGAGTCAAATAAATAATAATATTCAAGAGGCGATTAAAGAGATTATTCAATATAGAGTTGATGAAGCGGCTTCTTTAGAAGAAGATTTTAAATTGCGAATTGAAAATATTCAATCTTATTTAGATGAAGTGAAGTCTTTTGACAATGCAAGAATAGACTATGTAAAAGAACGTTTAAAAAAGGCAATAGATGATTTAAAAGTAGAAACAGATGAAAATCGTTTTGAACAAGAATTAATTTATTATTTAGAAAAATTAGATATCAACGAAGAAAAAGTTCGATTGGCCAATCATTTGACTTATTTTTTACAAGAACTAGATACAGAAGATTCTAATGGAAAAAAATTAGGATTTATTGTTCAAGAAATTGGAAGAGAGGTAAATACGATAGGCTCTAAGGCTAATTTTGCACCAATGCAAAAGGCTGTCATTCAAATGAAGAATGAGTTAGAGAAAATTAAAGAACAAATATTAAACGTATTATAATCAGGGTCCAAATGAGATTTTGAAATAAGTTCAGTAAGATGTTATAAATTAAAGTATGAATCAATTTAAAGGAAAGTTAATTGTTTTTTCAGCACCTTCAGGCTCTGGAAAAACAACCATTGTCCGTCATTTGTTGCATCAAGAAAGATTTGATTTAGAATTTTCAATCTCTGCAACTTCTAGAGAAGCTAGAGGAAAAGAAATTGATGGAGAAGATTATTATTTCATCTCTGCAGATGAATTTAAAAAGAAGATAAAATCTGATGATTTTTTAGAATGGGAAGAGGTGTATATTAATAATTTTTACGGAACTTTAAAAACAGAAGTAGATCGCATTTGGGCATCAGGAAAACATGTTATATTTGATATTGATGTTGCAGGTGGATTAAGAATTAAGAAAAAATTCCCTAATCAAACATTGGCTGTTTTTATAAAACCTCCAGATATAAATGAATTGCTAATTAGGCTGAAACAAAGAGGAGAAGAATCCTCAGAAAAAATTGCTATGCGAGTAGCAAAAGCTCCTACAGAAATGGCAACTGCACCTCAGTTTGATACTGTCATTTTAAATGATGACCTACCAACAGCACTAATGGAAGCTGAAGATTTAGTCAACAATTTTTTAAATAAATAAGAAATGAAAGTTGGATTGTATTTTGGGACCTTTAATCCGATTCATATTGGCCATATTATCATTGCCAATCACATGGTGGAGTATTCAGATTTAGATGAAATTTGGATGGTAGTTACACCACATAATCCACATAAAAACAAAAGCTCTCTTTTAGCAAATCATCACAGATATGAACTGGTGTATTTAGCACTTGAAAAATATCCTAAAATTAAACCTTCAGACATAGAATTTAAATTAACACAACCAAATTATACTGTCAATACACTAGCTCATATTGTTGAAAAACACCCCCAATATGAATTTAGTTTAATTATGGGTGAAGACAATCTCAAAAGCTTTCATAAATGGAAAAATTATAAAACTATTCTAGAAAATCACGAAATATATTGTTATCCAAGGATTGTAGAAGGTAAGACAAAAACTATTTTCGACAACCATCAAAAAATTCATAAGGTAGATGCTCCAATCATGCAAATATCAGCAACACTAATTCGTCAAGGAATTAAAAATAATAAAAATGTAGAGCCAATGCTTCCAAAAGAAGGTTGGAAATATATTGATGAGATGAATTTTTACAGAAAATAAGATCTTAAAACTTTTTTTGGATTAGTCTTTATAAAAAATAATTTGTAGGTAAACATTATTGTATAATTTTACCACGGTATACAAAATTATCTAAAGAGGGTTTCGTTGTATATTTGTTTAATTACTTAGATTTAAATGGCTGAAAATAAAAAAAAGAAAGTTAAATTAAAACAAAAACTAACCAATAAGTATCGCTTAGTTGTTTTAAATGAGGATACTTTTGAGGAGAGATTTGCACTAAAATTATCACGATTAAATGTGTATGTATTTAGTGGTATGTTTTCTATTTTCTTAATTTTAGCAACTATCTTATTAATAGCTTTTACGCCAATAAAAGAATATATTCCTGGCTATTCATCCTTGAAATTAAAAAAAGACGCAACAAAACTTACTCTAGAATCAGATTCGCTCAAAAACCGATTGGCAGTTTTAGAAAACTATACAACATCTATTAGGTCGGTGTTAACAGGAGAGATTACTGCTGATGATACAATAGATTCTATTCAGGATTTAGCAAGAAGAATACAAATAGACGAAAGTTTATTAAGTGCCTCAAAACAAGATTCTGTTTTTAGAGAAAAAATAGAGAGTAGAGATCGTTTTCCACTTTCAGACGAATTACAAAATAAAGTACAGATTGTTTTTTTTGCACCAATAAATGGAACTGTCTCACAAACCTTTAATTCAGAAAACAAGCACTTTGCTTTAGATGTTGTTGCGAAAACTGGAACCCCTGTAAAAGCAGCAGCAGACGGTACAGTGATTTTTTCAGAATGGACAACAGAAACAGGGTATGTTGTAATTATAAAGCATGCAAACAACTTTGTTTCTGTTTATAAGCATAATGGAATATTATTAAAACAACAAGGAGATTTAGTGCAATCTGGCGAAGCAATAGCAAGTGTTGGTTCAACCGGTGAATTAACTACTGGTCCACACCTGCATTTTGAACTTTGGAGCGATGGATATGCAGTTAATCCTATAAATTATATAGATTTCGAATAAATGAGTCTTAAGTCTACTTTAGCAATACCTTTTGCGAAAAAAATTACAAAAAAAGTCTATAAATGGGCCTATAATCCACATGAAACCCAACAGAAAGTCTTCAATAAGCTAATAAAAACAGCAAAAAAAACTGCTTTTGGAAAAGATCACAATTTCGATAAAATCACCACTTATTCAGATTTTAAAAAACAAGTAAAAGTAACTGATTATGAGGGCTTAAGGATTTATGTAGATAGAATAATTGCTGGGGAAAATGATGTATTATGGAAAGGGAAACCACTTTATTTTGCGAAAACATCTGGTACAACTTCTGGTGCAAAGTATATACCTATTACCAAAGAATCGATGCCTACTCATATAAAAGCAGCGAAAGAAGCTTTGTTATTTTATATCGCAGAAAAAAATGATGCAAGTTTTGTAGATGGTAAGATGATTTTTTTACAAGGTAGTCCTGTTTTAGAAATGTTAAATGGGATTAAAATCGGTAGGTTGAGTGGAATTGTAGCGCATTATGTACCTCAATATTTATTGAACAACAGATTACCAAGTTGGGAAACTAATTGTTTAGAAGACTGGGACACAAAAGTTAATGCTATCGTAGAAGAAACTATTAATGAAGACATGTCTGTTATTAGTGGGATTCCTTCTTGGGTACAAATGTATTTTGAAAAACTCATCTATAAAACTGGAAAAACTATTTCAGAAATTTTCCCAAATTTTAATTTCTTTATTTATGGTGGTGTAAATTTTGAGCCATACAAAAACAAGTTTGAAGCTCTTATTGGAAAAAAAATAGAGTATATAGAGTTATATCCTGCATCCGAAGGATTTATTGCCTACCAAGACTCCCAAAAAGCACAAGGCATGTTATTACAGTTAAACAGTGGTATTTTTTATGAATTTATTCCTGCCAATGAATTTTTTGATGAAAATCCAAATAGAATTTCTATTGAAGATGTCCGGTTAGGTGTTAATTATGTCATTATTTTAAACACTAATGCAGGTTTATGGGGCTATAATATTGGAGATACAATAGAATTTACATCATTATTGCCTTATAGAATAAAAGTAACAGGGAGAATTAAACATTTTATTTCTGCCTTTGGAGAACATGTTATTGGAAAAGAAGTAGAAAAAGCATTAAACGATGCCATTACAGGAACCAAAACAAGCGTAAGTGAATTTACAGTAGCACCTCAAGTAAATCCAAGTGAGGGTTTACCATACCACGAATGGTTTATCGAGTTTGAAAATGAAGGAGGAAGTACGAAAGAGCTGGCCTCAAAAATAGAGTCTTCTATGCAACAACAAAATAGTTACTATTTTGATTTAATAGAAGGGAAAATATTACAACCTTTAATTATTAGGAAAGTTAAAAAAGGAGGCTTTCACGAGTATATGAAATCGATAGGTAAGTTTGGAGGACAAAATAAAATTCCACAACTATCAGATAATAGAAAGATTGCAGAGGTTTTACAAGATTTTTTGAAGGACGAGTCTTTCCATCAAAAATAAGATTATTAAATAAAATAATATGAGAATTATTGCAACTAACATAGGAGAACGAAAAGAAATAGACTGGAAGGGGGAAACCATTACAACAGGAATTTTCAAATTTCCAGTTGATAAGCCTGTTTTTTTAGATTATGAAGATGTAAAAGGTGATGTGATTTGTAATAGAGATCATCATGGTGGAATAGACCAAGCTGTTTATGGATACTCAGAAACACATTATGAGTATTGGAAAGAACTTTATCCAGAGTTAGATTGGCAATATGGAATGTTTGGAGAGAATTTAACAATTGATGATTTAGAAGAAACTGAAATACATGTAGGGGATACTTATAGAGTAGGTGAATGTATTATAGAGGCTTCGAAACAAAGAGATCCCTGTGTAAAATTAGGAGTGCGTTTTAATGATATGAAAATTGTAAAGCAGTTTTGGAATACAACCATGTGTGGGGTATATTTTAAAATAGTTCGAACAGGAAACGTAAAAGTTGGAGACAAATTTAAATTGATAAAAAAATATCCAAATAACCCAACAATTGCAGATTTATATTTAGCTAAGCGAGTCAATAAAGGAATTTAGGAAACTAAACTGAGGTTTCTTTTTTGTGAAGAAAGCGCGTTAATTTCATGGAAAGATCTAATAATATAATTTTTGCATTTCCATTTCTTTCTATATGATACATGGCATCATTCAATTCCTTCTCAATAGCTAAAATATTTTCACTGTGAACAAAAGGCGCAAAATTTTGTATATTAAATTTTGGCGTTTGTGTTTCCAAAAAAACCAGATCCGGAGACTTATAATTTAACAACAAAGCCTGTCTAAAAAACTGCAAACAATATTTTAAAAACTGTTTTTGAGTCTCTCGACCACTTTTGGAGATGGTCTCAGACCAAGCTACTAAATCTTGAATAACAGCAGCATTTCCTTTCGCTTTAAAAGCGGTACGAATCCAAGCAATAAACCATTTCTCGAAAATGAGATCACTAGATTCTTGGTGTAATAAATGAACTGCTTTGTTGTAATTTCCTGCTGCTTGTGTTGCGATTTTTAAAGCATCATTTTCAGAAGATTTTTCTCTTAGTATTAACTCATTGGCAATATCTTGTTCACTTAAAGCAGGAAAGTGCAATGCTTGGCAACGAGATTTAATAGTAGTAATTATTTGATCTTCATTTTCTGTAATTAATAAGAAAATTGTTTTTGCAGGAGGTTCTTCAATTAGCTTTAACAATTTATTTGCAGCTTCAATATTCATTTTTTCAGCCATCCAAATAATCATTACTTTAAAACCTCCTTCATAAGATTTTAGTTTCAGTTTTTTCACAATCTCTAAAGCCTCATTAACACCAATCATTCCTTGTTTTTTTTCTACGCCTATAGATTGCAACCAATTAAAGAGACTTCCGTAAGGTTGATTTGCTATAAACGTTCTCCATTCTGGTAAAAATAAGTTACTAACAGGGTGTTTTTTTACAGAATCATTTGTTGTTACAGGAAATGCAAAATGTAAATCAGGATGTTGCAGTTTTGCAACTTTTAATTCACTTACAGCTGGATTGTCAGAAAAATGACTTAATAAAAACTGCGCATAAGCAATCGCTACAGGTAAGGTTCCAGAGCCTTCTTTACCTACAAATAATTGAGCATGAGGAATTCTACCATTTTTAGCAGAGGTCTGCAAATGGTTTTTAATATGTTCCTGACCAATAATTTGATTAAAAAGCATGTCGCAAATATAAGCGATAATTTTACGCAAACGATATATTAACTTTTCAGTTTTCAATTTCTATGAACCCATTTTATTAGCTATTTTTGTTTAAAATATTTTAGTATGAAAACTATAAATGACTTCAATTTTAAAAATAAAAAAGCATTAATACGAGTAGATTTTAATGTGCCTTTAAATACAGATTTTGAAGTAACTGATACTACCAGAATAGAAGCAGCAAAGCCTACAATTAGTAAGATTTTAGAAGATGGAGGTTCTGTAGTTTTAATGTCTCATTTAGGAAGACCAAAAGGAGTAGATGCTTCCTATTCTTTAAAACATATTGTAGAAAAAGTAGTGGATGTTATTGGGGTTCAAGTAAAATTTGTAGATGATTGTGTTGGAGAAAAAGTAACCTCAGCTGTTAATAACTTACAAAATGGAGAAATTTTATTACTAGAAAATCTTCGGTTCTATGCAGAAGAAACTGCTGGTGATGAAGGGTTTTCAGAACAACTTTCCAACAATGGAGATATTTATGTGAATGATGCTTTTGGAACCGCTCACAGAGCGCATGCTTCCACAACAATTGTGGCAAAGTATTTTTCAGAAAATAAATGTTTTGGGAGTTTACTGGCCAAAGAAATTAAAAGTATAGATAAAGTATTAAATACTAGCGAAAAACCTGTTTTAGCAATATTAGGAGGTGCAAAAGTATCTTCTAAAATAACTGTTATTGAGAATATTTTAGACAAAGTAGATCATTTAATCATTGGCGGTGGAATGACTTTTACCTTTGTAAAAGCTCAGGGCGGCAGTATTGGAGATTCTATTTGCGAAGACGATAAAATGGAGTTAGCTCTTGAAATTCTAGAAAAAGCAGCCGCTAAAAATGTTCAAATTCATCTACCTGTAGATGTTCTAGCCGCAGATGATTTTTCTAATGATGCCAATACTCAGTTAGTAGATGTTACTAAAATACCTGATGGATGGCAAGGATTAGACGCTGGTCCTAAATCTCAAGCTATTTTTGATGAAGTTGTGAATTCTAGTAAAACTATCTTATGGAATGGCCCTTTAGGAGTTTTTGAATTAGAAACTTTTTCTAAAGGAACCATAGCACTTGGTAATTCTATAGACAGAGCGACCCAAAACGGCGCTTTTTCTTTAGTTGGAGGTGGAGATTCTGTTGCGGCAGTAAAACAATTTGGTTTTGCAGATAAAGTAAGTTATGTCTCTACAGGTGGTGGTGCTATGTTAGAAACATTAGAAGGTAAAATATTACCAGGTATTAAAGCAGTTCTTTCCTAGAGAATATTCTTATATTTAACCCAGTAATAATAACAGTACTATCTAAATATGATTCGCTCTAAAGCGAATCATATTGGTTTTTAAAATAAAATATGAAATACACAACACTACCTAAAACAAGCATTAAAGTTTCAAAAATATGTTTAGGAACCATGACTTGGGGAAACCAAAATACCCAAGAAGAAGCATTTGAACAAATGAACTACGCGCTAGAAAAAGGAGTCAATTTCTTTGACACAGCAGAATTATATCCAGTACCCGCTTCTCCTGCAACCTATGCAGATACAGAAAGGATTATCGGGAATTGGTTTCAGAAAACAGGGAATAGAGACAAGGTAGTTTTAGCTAGTAAAATTGCTGGTGGTGGAGAGTATACAAAACATATTAGAACCGGTGGTTTTACAAAAAAAAATATTACAGAAGCTATAGAGGCTAGTTTAAAACGATTACAAACAGATTATTTAGATCTGTATCAATTACATTGGCCATCTAGAGGTGTTAATTGTTTTGGCGTTAGAGATTACCCATATCAAACAGCTACAAAAGAAGCAGAAAATCATTTAGAAATTTTAGAAACACTTAACGCTTTTGTAAAAGCAGGAACCATTAGAGCTATTGGTCTTTCTAATGAAACACCTTGGGGTACTATGAAATATCTTCAAACGGCAAACGATCATAATTTGGTGAGACCTGTTACCATTCAAAATTCGTATTCTATGATTCATAGAGCCTATGAAGCTGGATTATCTGAAGTATCCATGAGAGAAGACATTGGTTTATTAGCATATTCACCATTAGCGCAAGGTGTATTGTCTGGTAAATATCTAGATGGGAAAAGTCCAGAAGGATCTAGAGGAAATTTATTTCCAAGATTTATTGCTCGTTATATGGGTGACGGTTCTTCAGAAGCAGTAAAAAGATATGAAGTAATTGCAAAGAAAAATGGAATAACCTTATCAGAGTTATCCTTGGCTTTTGTAAACCAACTACCTTTTGTGACAAGTAATATTATAGGTGCTACAAAAATGGAGCAGCTAAAAGAAAATATTGGAAGTATTCATATAGAGTTATCTAATCAAATCCTTAAAGAGATCGAAGAGGTTCATGCTCTAATACCGAACCCTGCTCCCTAATAAATACTCAATAAAGCTAGTTATGAAAAGAAAAAATCCGAAAGAAAATATCTTTCGGATTTTTTTATTAATGTTGTTTAATGAAATTATTTTTGTTTGGTGGTCCAATTGTCTCTTAACCCAACAGTTTTATTGAACACTAATTTTTCTTTTGTAGAATCATTATCTATATTAAAATATCCTAAACGTTGAAATTGAAATCGTTCACCTAAACTAGCTGATTGTAAACTAGGTTCTACAAAAGCATTAATAACTTCAAGTGAATTAGGGTTTAAGAACTCCATAAAATCTTTTTCTTTATGACTATCAGGAGCCTCGTCAGAAAACAATCTATCATAAGATCTTACTTCTGCATTGATGGCGTGTTTTACAGACACCCAATGCAAGGTTCCTTTTACTTTTCGAGTACTTTCTTCGGTTCCACTTCCAGATTTACTCAAAGGATCATAGGTGCATTGAATTTCTGTAATATTACCGTCAGCATCTTTGGTGCAACTTTCTGCTTTAATAATGTAGGCGTTCTTTAAGCGAACTTCTTTTCCTAATTTTAAGCGAAAGAATTTTTTATTAGCTTCTTCTCTAAAATCTTCTTTTTCTATATAGACTTCTCTTGAAAAAGGAACTTCTCTAGATCCAAAACCTTCTTCATAATCGTTATAACTTGCGTCTAAAATTTCTTCTTTATCTTCCAGGTAATTTGTAATGACCACTTTTACAGGGTCTAAAACCCCCATTACTCTTTTAGCAGTTTTATTTAAATCTTCGCGAATTTTAAACTCTAACAAGGCCACATCAATAATGTTTTCTCGTTTAGAAACTCCAACAGTTTCAATAAAGCTTTTAATTGATGCAGGTGTATACCCACGTCTTCTTAATCCAGAAATAGTTGGCATTCTTGGATCATCCCATCCAGAGACTGCACCATCTTCTACCAAACGCATTAATTTACGCTTGCTCATAATGGTATAACTTAAATTTAAACGAGAAAACTCTCGTTGTTTTGGAGGGTTTGGAAATGTTGCTTTACCATACTCGTATACATGATCTCTAAACCAATTGTATAAATCTCTGTGAGGTTTAAACTCTAATGAACATAAAGAATGAGATATTTGTTCTATATAATCACTCTCTCCATGCGTCCAATCATACATTGGGTAGATGTTCCAATTAGTTCCTGTTCTGTGATGCTCTTTGTATAAAACTCTATACATGATAGGGTCTCTAAGTAACATGTTTGGGCTTGTCATATCTATTTTAGCGCGCAAGATATGTTCACCTTCTTGAAACTCACCATCTTTCATTTTTTGGAATAAATCTAAATTTTCAGCTACAGAACGAGTTCTAAAAGTGCTGTTAGTTCCAGGTTCGGTTGGTGTTCCTTTTTGTTCTCTCATCTGTTCTGATGATTGACTATCTACATAGGCTTTTCCTTCTTGAACCATTAAAAGCGCCCAATCGTAAAGTTGTTGAAAATAATCTGAAGAATACAATTCGTTTGCCCATGTATATCCTAACCATGTAATGTCATTTTTAATGGCATCTACATATTCTTGCTCTTCTTTTGCAGGATTTGTATCATCAAAACGAAGATTTACCGGAGCAGTGTATTTCTCTCCTAAGCCAAAACTAATTCCGATGGCCTTTGTATGACCTATATGTAAATACCCATTTGGTTCAGGAGGAAAACGAAAACGTAAATCTTCTTTTGGCATTCCTTTTGCCAAGTCTTCTTTAATAATTTGCTCAATAAAATTGAGTGGTTTTTTTTCTTCAGACATCGATTTGTCAACTAATAATTAAGCTACGAAATTAGGTAAAATATGCGGATAACTGAGTCAATATAATTTTGATTGCTGCAGGCTTTAGAATTGTTTATTTGTAGTAATTTTGTTTTTTATTTTTAAAAGATGACAAAGAAACCAGATTTAGTTGTTTTTAATGAAGAAACTCAACAATATGATGCTGCACTTAAACCTTACGGGACTAGTGCTAGTGCTCCTGTTATTAAGCCTTTAAATACTGCTACATGGAGAAATGATGGAGTAGATAGGGTAAATAAACAGTTTAAAAGTAAGTTTGATGAGTTAAAAAAGGAGTATGAGGAGATGATGAATCAGTTTGAGTACAATGATTTAGTCTACAACGCTAAGTTTAATTTTGAGCCTATTATTGGAGAATCCTATTATCTGTACAACAATAAAAAGAAGGAATCTTTTTTATCGATTATACCTCCAGATCAATGTAATTTTAATCATTTGGGGTCTTTTAGATTGAATTCTCAAAAAATGTGGGAAAAAATATAGTTATGGGAAAGATTCAAGTAAATAATATTAAATTATATTCCTATCATGGGTGTTTAGAAGAGGAAGCTAAAATTGGTTCTTGGTATCGAGTGGATCTAGAAGTTGAAGCAGATTTATCCAAATCTTCAATAACTGATGAGCTTTTAGATACTGTAGATTATGTTCATTTAAATTACGTTGTCAAACAAGAAATGGCCATCAGATCTAAACTGTTAGAAGAAGTAGCAAAACGTATTTTAGAACGGTTCTTTCTAGAATTAGAAATGATAAATAAAGCAACAGTAAGTGTTGCTAAAATAAACCCACCAATAGGTGGAAATGTTCAAGAAGTTGTTATAATTCTCACAAAAGAACGTTAAGTACAAAAAACCTTGAATTGAAAGATAAATGATGTAAATTTGTAATCTAAATAGGTGTCGTGGCCGAGTGGCTAGGCAGTGGTCTGCAACACCATCTAC
>CEST01069788.1_pt1 | contig 51225 bp, 50 predicted proteins | sample 326921 | NCBI WGS metagenome assembly CEST01 (sample SAMEA2621509, study PRJEB7988) | marine metagenome | biome: marine biome (ENVO:00000447); feature: surface water layer (ENVO:00002042); material: "saline water (ENVO:00002010), including plankton (ENVO:xxxxxxxx)" | depth 5 m
CAATATTAAATTAGTTTAAAAAATGGTAAAAGTTATATGATTTAATAGGAGTGAGATCAATTATTTTCAAATCAGCTTAATATGACAATATCTAGATTACTAGTTATGTATTTTTTATTAACATCAAATGCATTTGCTTATCTTGATCCAGGCGCAGGTAGTATTCTTCTACAAGTTTTGGTTGCATTTTTAGCAACAATTACTTTTTATTTTAGACAACTCTTAACTCTTTTTAAAAAATTTTTTATAAAAATAAAAAAGATATTTTTAAAAAAATAATTAATGGTTTTTTTATCAAAAGCTGAAAATTTAAAAATAGCAAAAAACGCTAATAGTACCAAAACATTATTTACTGTCCCTAATTTTTTCTTTTTTAAGAAAAAGGATTTAATAAAAAATAAAAAAAAAATTATTGATTTTATAAATAAAAAAAACACTATTATTCGTTCATCATCATATCTAGAAGATCTAAATTCAAAGTCAAATGCTGGACATTATGACTCGCGTATTTTAAAAAGGAAATCTCCCATTAGTATTCTTGATAAAAAGCTAATTGAAGTTTGTGAAAAATTAACGAGTAAAGATTTTATTATAATACAAGAGTTTATTTCATCTGTAGATTTTTCAGGTGTGATTTTTTCCTCAGACCATATCACAAACTCTCCTTATATAATTGTTGAGTATGATAAATCTGGAAAAACTAATTATATTACAAGTGGAAAAAAAAAAATTGAATTTAAAACTTTTATTTATAAATTAAGTATAATTAAGAATAAGAAGTTTTCATTTCTATATGAAATCATAAAAAAATTAGAAATTTTATTTAAATCTAATAGAATTGATATTGAATTTGCGGTTAAAAATAATATTTTCTATTTATTTCAAATTAGACCACTTCCCAATGTTTTGAAAAAAAAACAAAAAAATCTAAATGATATATTAATCAATATTAAAAAAAAAATAAGTAAGCTCAAGAAATCAAAACATGATTTGTACGGAAATGACACTTTATTTTCTAATATGTCTGACTGGAATCCAGCGGAAATGATTGGGGACAAACCATCTCCCTTAGCTATCAGTCTTTATAAAGAATTAATTACAAACTCCGTATGGTCTAAACAAAGATCTAACTATGGTTATAAAGATTGTAAATCTAATGTTTTAATGTTTGATTTTTTAGGATCACCTTACATAGATTTAAGAACAGATCTAAATTCATTTTTGCCACGCAAGTTAAATAAAAAAATTGGAAACAAGGCTGTGAATTATTATTTGAAAAGGCTTAGAGAAAAGAAACATTTTCATGATAAAATTGAATTCGAATTGATAGAAACATGTTACACACCAGAAACAAATAAAAAATTAAAACTTTTTTTAAATAATCATGAAGCACGTGAATATACAAGTTTATTAAAAGGTTTAACCAATCAAATTATTCAACAAAATTTACTTCAAGAGGATATTTCAAAAATAGAAGATTTTGAAAAAGAATTACAAAACATAAATAATTCAAATTATGCAAGCATAGAAAAAATATATAAATATGTATATCTAATAAAAGAGAAAGGAAGTTTAGCTTTTGCAGGGATTGCTAGGTGTGCCTTTATTTCAAAGGCAATCCTCGATTATTTTATAAAGAAAAATTATTTCACAAAACAAGAATATTCATTATTTTTTAAATCGTTAAACACTATAAATAATAAGTTGTATTATGATTTAAATTTATTAAAAAAAAAAAAAATTACCAAACAGTATTTTTTAAAAAAATATGGGCATATTAGACCCTCAACGTATGACATAAACTCAAAAAATTATAATGAGTCGTTTAACTATTATTTTAATCTAAAACAATTTAAATATTTACCAATTAAAAAAGATAAAAATTTTTCTTTAAATATAAAAAATAAAGAATTTTTAAAATTAGGATATAATTTCAGTATTTCTAAATTTTTAAAGTTTTGTAAAATCTCTATTGAAAATAGAGAAAATGCTAAAAATTCTCTATCAAAGGGAATTAATTTTATCTTTGAAGAATTAAAAGAGTTAAGCTCTGAACTTAAAATTCATAAAAAAGATATTTCTTTTATAGATATTGATTTAATTTTAAAAGCACATTCAAAACTAAAGGCCTCAAAATTTGCTAAAGAGGTTACAGAGAATATTTTAAAAAATAAAAAAAGTCATAAAACTTTAAATTTAATAAATTTACCTGATTTAATTGATTCAAGTGATGATCCATATTATTTTGACTCAATTATTTCGAAAGAAAATTTTATAACAGAAAAAAGTATTAATTCTAAAGTTGCATTTTTGGATCTCGATAAAAACATAGATATAGATAATAAGATTGTTCTTATAAAAAATGCAGATCCTGGTTATGATTTTATTTTTGGTAAAAATATAGCGGGTTTTATTACTGCTTATGGAGGTGCAAACTCCCACATGTCAATTAGAGCGCTTGAATTAAATATTCCCTCAGCAATTGGTGTTGGAATGGATAAATTTAATAAAATAAAAAAGAAGAAAAATATTATATTAGACTGTAAGAATAAAAGAATATTATTTTAGAATGAAAAAAATCCTATTAGCTCCATATTTTCAACTCAATAAAAATAATGAACAATTTTATACTTTTAGTTCGAATTGGGCAGAATATTTAAATTATCTTCAATTTGAAACATATTTTTATTCAGAATCTATTCTAAATCTCAATTCATTTGATGCTCTAGTTTTACCAGGTAGCGGAGATCTTTACCAAACTAACAAGCTTATGACTGAAAAAAAAAGGGAAAAAGTTGAAAAAAAATTAATTAAATTTTTTATAAATAAAAAAAAACCAATTTTAACTGTTTGCAGAGGTTCACTATTTATAAGTTCAATTAATCAATCTAAAATAACTAAAATAAAAAATCATGTAAATAGAAATCATAATATCTCTTATTTAGGTGGTATTATTAATTCAAACTCCTTCCACAATTATCAGATAAAAAGTAAACCTAAAGGATTTACAATTATTGGTAAAACTAAAGACAATTGCATAGAAATGTTGTATAATAATTCAAAAAATATTTTGTCTTTAATGTTTCATCCTGAAAGAAAAAATAATTCTCAAAAACTTATTAACAAATTAATTAAAAATTTTTTTAATGGAACTATCAATTTTAGCAGCAGGTAAAAGCTCGAGATTTAAAAAAGATGGAATTAGCCACAAATGCTTGGTTAAAATCAATGGTAAAACTTTGATAGGAAAAATAATTTCTGATTTTAGAAATCAAAATATTTCAAAAATAAGTGTAATTACCGGTTATAATAAAAAAGTCTTACTAAATTCAATAAATGATAAAAGACTAAAATTTGTCCATAATAGATTTTATGCATCAAGAGATATGCTGTATTCTTTTTATCTATCAATATTGGGTCAAAAAGAAGATATGATAGTATCATATTCAGATATTTTGTATTCAAAAAAAATTATAACAAGTATTAAAAAAATAAAAAATAAAAAAAGAATTGTATTGCCTGTTTTAATGAATTGGGAAAAGGTATGGCAATCAAGAAATAAAGATATTCTTGAAGATTGTGAAACATTACGTTTTGATAAAAAATTAAATCTTTTAGAAATAGGAAATAGAGCTAAAAATAAAAAGGAAATTATGGCTCAATATATGGGTATAATATTTATTCCGTTTGTTTTAAAAAATATTTTAATAGAAGAAATTAAAAAAGAAAAAAATAATAAACTCCATATAACAACATTTTTAAATCAATTCTTAAAAAAATATAAAAATATTGATATTATTAAAACCAATGATCTTTGGTATGAATTTGATGATGTGATTGACTATGATTCTTTTATTAAAAGATCTTAAAAACTTCTTTTCATTTTTTTTATTCAATAATACTTATGATAGAGTTTTTTTTATAGAAAAAATAAATTATCTAAAACATTTTAAATCATTTTTAGAGCACCAAAATTCTAAAAAACTTTTCATCATCTTAGCGTTTGAAAACTTGAATTTAACAAATTACGATAATTCCACTGTAATCATACATACAAATTTTGTGAAAAGTTTAATTTTTAAAACACTAAATACCAGATACGTTTATTCAACTACCCCAGACTTAAATAATTCCATTTTTGTAAAAAATCAAAAAAAAAATACAAAATATTTATATATACAACACAGTCCTGTGGGACTTTTAAATGCATATAAAGAAGATTCATTTATAAATTTTGATTTAATTTTTTGTAATAGTTTGAGCCAAAAACAAGATGTTTTGAAAATAAATAAACATTTTAAAAAAAAAATAAGATTTTGGAAACAAAAAATAATTTTAGAAAAGATAAATGTAGAAACCAAAACTAAGCCCAGAACAATTTTAATTGCCCCATCGTGGTCTACAAATTTTTATACTGAAGAGATATTGAACAGTTTAAATAAACTAAATAATAATTTTGAAGTAACATTTAGACCACATTATATGTCAATACTTACAAATGAAATATCAAAGAAATTTTTAGAGGAAAGTAATTTTATAGAAGATTTTAATAGTGAATTAAATATTGTAAAATTCGATTTTCTTGTTTCTGATTGGTCAGGTATTTATTTGGAATATATTTTGAATACTGGTAAGAAGCCTTTAGTTATCAACACAAAAGAAAAAAATAGAAATGAATTATTTATAAATGAGCTTGGTATTGAAAAAAAATTAAGAAATGAATTCACCTTTCAAATTGAAATAAATAATTTAGATAAAATTGTAGATGTTGTAGAGAATTCAATTAATAGTAATTTAAATAAACGCATTGATTTAAAAAAACTAAAAAATATATTTTATTTATAGCTTATTACTGAATAAAGTGTCCTCCATTATCTAGAAAATTATTAGTCTTATGACTAGCTTCTCTTATAATTTTAACATCATTTTTTGAATAATTTCCATAAAGATAGTAAAATTTAGTTTACGATTTATTTTTTTGATAAAAAAATATTTATTAGTTATCTCGTATAAATTAATTTTTGTAAAATTAAGATCAATTAGTATTTTTAAGTATGCTCTGCTAATTGGGCTATCATCAAAAATTAATGATAAGTTGTTCTCATTCACTCCAATTACCTGTTAAATTATTTTTTATAATTAAATCTTTATCATCTTTAAAAAAAATTATTTGATCCTTCAGATTTATATTATTCGTTATTTCAAAATTATCTAAAATAAGCTTGCTTACAAATTCATTTTGATAATTAAGGGTGCGGTCGTATTTTTCAATTTTAGAATTAGGATATTTTACAAGTAAAATAGAACTTGTTTTTGACTCAATGTATGAAATGTTATCTGATGACATTTTTTTAAACGAGCCGTCAATATTTACAAAATTATAACCATGATCTGAATGGATAATTATCATTGATTCCTCAAATTTTCCGTTTTCTTTTAACTTTTCTATAAATTCCTTAACTATTTCTAGTGAGAAATAAGACTGATCTATATATCGTTCAAAGTAATCTTTGGAATCAAAAATTGGCATATTTCTGCTTTTAGCTTTTTTAAGAGTCTTTCTATCAAATACAAATGGTGCATGAGGCATCATTAAATGTATATGTTTGTATGTATTTTGATCTTTAATATAAATTTCATTTTGAAAAAATTTTAAATAACTAATAAAAGAAGTTACAGGATCGTTTATATTAGTAATTTTTAATCTTTTTTTAAATTTTGCAGGCATTAACATTATAGGATCGAAAAAACTATTCTCATCAGTAGATATATATTTACCTAAAATTGCGATCACGGATGTTGGCAATAATCTGTTATAAAAGACAGTAAAATAGATATTTTCGATATAGATTTGATTTATATCAAAATAGTTATTTTCACCTATATTTTTATCATTTTTAAATTCTTTAAAAATATCAATATTAGTTATAAAATTATTTGAACAAGCTCTTCGATTTAATTCATTAATAACATACATTTCAACAAAAATTTTTTTTTCACTTAATAATTTACACCATCCTTCTGTTTCAAAAAATATATTTTTGTATTCATTAAAAGTATGATCAAAACCATTGAATGTAGTTTTTATTGAAGGTTCAGTATTTCTATACTTAGAATGAAAATTTTCGTAAAATATAAATTTATTTTGATCAAAATAATTTTTCAACTCAATTTGAGGATAGATATTACCTTGAAAGCCATCAAGTATAATATGATATACATTATTAAATTTATTTTCATTTTGTTCATATTTATATATGAAATTAATTTTTTTAAAATCGCTTCTATCTAAGTAATTAAATGTTTTTAGAAAATTTGGAATTATTTTGGCCAAAAGCAAAAGAGTAAAAAAAAATAATAAAATACTTAAACTTTTTCTAATAAAAATTGAAATTAAAATTAATATAAATATGAAAAAAACATCTAAACCAATTTTCGTAGTAAAACTTAATACTTTATATTTATAAAAATTTGATACTAATAAAAAAATCAAAATAAGATTAAATATTTTAAAAAAAGAAATTAACCTCAAAGGTTTTTTTTTTAAAAAATAAAAAAAAATGATAGAATATGTTATAATAAGAGTTAGATAAGTTATGAAAAAATCCGTAAAAGCCATCTTATAGACAAGATGATTTTGAATAATAAATTGATTATAAACAAATATGAAATACAAAAATGGAAAAGATAAGATTAAAATCTCGTTTTTAAAATTATTTTGGTTTCTGATCATGTTAAAATCAAACGTTATATTACGAACTTAACTTATTAATTCTTATCACGGATATGTAAAATTTTTGTATTTGCTATTATTAAACCAAATTTATTTTCATAACTAATTTTTTTTGAGCTTTTTAATTTTTTCATCATAGAGATATGTTTATACATACCTTTTGGAATTGGCCATTTGTTAATTGACACCAAGTTTGTTTTAACTTTTATTTTTTTTAAAAAACTAGAAACTTTTTTTTCGTTGCTTAATGAAATTATTGGGAAAAACATCTCACCATTAGGCCTTAGAAATAATTTAAAATTTTTAAGTACGTTAAGAGTTAGTTTGGTGCCATCATCACCACTTTCACAAGGAACACCCTTAAACCAATCACTTATTTGTGCAATTTTATAACTAATTCCAGAAATATCATTGATAATAATATCAAATTCAGATTCTTTAATATCCTCAAATACAGAAGATTTAAAAAAGTGTATTTTTTTTTTAGAAATTTTGTTTAATTTACAATTTTCTCTAGCATTAATAATAGCTTTTTCGCTTACATCTGCAAAGGTCATATTGATAATATTTTTATACTTTTTAAGTAGGTAAATCCCCACAACACCATTTCCACAACCCAAATCTAAAACTTTAACTTTTCTTTTTGGAAATTTTTTTATCACAGCCTCAAGTAAAAATTTTGTAGTTTCTGTTGGTTTAAAAACCCCTTTATTAGATAATAATTTAATATGTTCTTTATTCTTATTTAAAGCATACGTTATAAAATTTTTATTCAAGCATACCTCCATCTAAGTCTATCTTGGTCATGTTGATAAACTGGTGTTTAACAATTAATTTAATTACATCATGCAACACAGATGGATTTCCAAGCTTACCATATAGAGTTTGTTTTAATAATTTTTTTTGTATACTTTGGTTAAGTGATATCCACATTTTAGTGTTAAAATAACCCAAGCTAATTATATTAGAAGTGATGTTAAATTTTCTATATTCCTTGCTGATTGACCTTGATAAACCATTTAAGCCTGATTTAGAAAATGAGTAGAGTATATTTCCTTCAGACCCTTGTTCAGCTTTTTTGGAGCTTAAAAATATAAATCTACCAAAGTTATATTTAATCATAAGTGGAATTAATTTCTTTGCAATTTTTAATGATGATAAAATATTTGATTCTAATGTTGTGTTTATTTCTTTTAAATTTAAATTTAAGAGTAAATTTTCATCTCTCATTGCTGCAAAGTTTATAAATATAATTCTTTTCCCCCCCTGAAATTTATTTTCAATATTTTGAGTTAAGTTTTTTATAGACTTGGTTAATAATATATTTTTATTCTTAATGCCTTTATATGATGATCTGTGAAATCCTATTATTACATCTTTTTTAGCTAACTTTTTTGCAAAAAGTTGAGCTAATTCAGAATTTATACCATTAATTATATATATATTTTTCATTTTATAAGATTATTGATGTTACTCCCCAAGCTAAACCTACCCCAAAACCACAAATTATAATTCTTTGATTTTTTTTAATGGTCTTTCTCTCCATAGCCCTTTTTAAGGCAATTGGGATGGATGAAGACGTTGTGTTTCCATACTTTAGATCAATTATAAATTTTTCTTTTTTTATATCTAATTTATCTAATAAACTTTCTAAAATTAACTTACTTGCTTGGTGAAAGATAAAGAAATTATCATAATTATCTTTGATAATATTTAAATATTTTTTAATAAGTTTAGGTATTTTGTTAAGTGTAAATAAGTAAACGTCCGAACCAGACATGTGAAATTCAAGATTATTTTCTTTGTTATTGCTAATTATAATCTTATCAAAATGATTCCCATCTGTGCCAAATAAAAAAGGTCCTATACTTTTTTTTTTTCTCTTTTTTATTAAGGTAAGAGTAGCAGCATCAGAGAAAATAAATTTATTTTTGTTATTTTTTGTAAAATAACGACTGTAGGTATCAGCGCAAATTAGAGCAACATTACTTGACATTTCTGATCTTATAAGGCTGGTTGCTACAGATAATCCATGAACAAAACCTGAACAACCCATATTAATATCAAATGTTAAAATATCTTGCTTTAGACCCAATTTGCCTTGAATAATAGATGAACAAGAGGGTAGTAGATATTTAGGAGTTTGAGTGACAAATATTAAGGTATCACATGTTTTAAGATCTTTTAAATTTCTATTACAAACTTTTAACGCTAAATCTATTACTGAATGACCATCTTTAACTTTAAAAGTTTCAAAAATCCCTGTTTTTTTTATAACGTTATTGAAGTTTTTTAATTTATTTAGATGATTTTTGTATCTTGGAACTTCGTAGTCAATCTTTGAAATAAATGGCTCCATTTATTTCATAACTAATTTTTTTTTCAAAAAGCTTTTAATATCCTTATAACTGTTAAAATTAGCTATTTTTGATAAGTCAATTTTTCCTTTAAATTTTTTATCTAAAGAACTTATTATAGATAATTGACCTAGAGAGTCCCATTCCTCCATTTTATTTGAATTAAGATCATCTGTTATTCTATTAAGCTTAACATTTAATGCTTTAGAAATTATTTTTTTTAAATCTTGTTCTAAAATTTTCATATTATTTTATAGTTATTGATTTGATGTCTCTCTCTACGAATATACCATTAGATCTACTTGAAAAGCAAGGATTATAGATTTTGTTTAAATTTTTAAAATGATAATGAATAACTTGACTTAATCTAGTTTTGTTTTTTATTTTTATTTTACTACCACCGTGTAAAAGGTTGGCTGCCCAAATTAATACATCCCCTTTCTTTAAGTGTATCTTTTTTTTTTTAAGTTTTTTCTCTTTTATTATTTCCCCTAAATACTGTTCATAAATAGTATAATTAGCTTTAAGTTCATTTGTTGATTTGGGTATTTTTAGATTTAAATCTGTAAAGTCAACAGTACTAAGTTTATTACTTTTTGGACAAATTATTAGTGGACCATTGGTTTCGTCAACATCTTCTAAAGCATACCATGCTCCTGCCAAATATAGTTCTGGTGAACTTCCAAAGTGAATATAATCACTATGTAATGGCTGTTCAGTTCCCTTTAAAAAATTGATAGTCGAAATAGGTACTGGTTTTCTTCCATAAACAAAATTTAAAAAAGAGACAACTTTTTTTTGAAAACATAATTTTTTTATATACTTACTTTGTTTCCAGCCCTCTACAATTCTTGGTGAAGAATTGTAATGAAAATACTTAGGATTTTTTTTATATTCATTACTATTAATTATTTTATTAAAATCTGTAACTAGAGAATTAACAAATTTATCATCTATAACATTTTTAATAATTAGATAACCATTATCTATGAAAAACTTTGCTTTTTTTTTTAAGTCTCTACTTATATTTTTTTCATTGCTTAAAATTTTATCAGCAAAAATTGATTCAAACCAAGGAATTGAGATGGAATTCTTATTTATTAAAAATTTTTTCATATGAAATGTAGAATATCTTAAGATTCTAATATAGTTAACTTGTCTTTTTTATCAATAAAAACATTTACATTTTTTGACATAAAATAACTTGGTTTTTTTTGCAAGATCTTTAAACCTATATCATGAACATCTCTTGCTTTTATTGATGAACAATAAATTTTATCTTTAATTTCCTTAATAAGAAAATTATTTTTTAAATGTTTTTCAATTTTATATTCTGCTTTATTTGATTTTAATTTCATAAATCTTACTGGATTATAAAAAGTGTCAGTTTTTGATTTCCCTTTATAAATAATTTTTCCTATAGTTGGTTTGTAAAATCTATGATTGATACCATTAAGGTGCTCAAGATGATGTAAGTACGTGCATGTATCTATCCATTTTATGCCTATGTTTAAAAATTTAACATTATATTTTGTAAAATTTGAAAAAGGGCTGTTTGCACCAAAACTAAATCCACCACATGGGTTTATAATTTCCTTGTTTTTGCCCCAAACAGCTATTGAGAATATTGGGTGCTGGCTTCTAATTATTTTTTTTTGATTTAAAAAAAAATTTTCAAAATATCCAAGGTCACTTTTACTTTTATGGATATTAAAAACTTTAGTTTTGATAAAATTAAAAGAGAAAGTAGGGCATATAACACTACCTTCTGGTCCAACACGATCTATTACAGCTCGAAAAATCAATTTAGAACATATCTCTCGGACATTGTTTAGTGAACTATTTTGAAAGATTTCATCTTTATAAAATTTAAATGCCTGACCTAAATTTATACCAAGATAAACAGTATCTTTTCTTTTAATTCCAATTTTTATTAAATTTTTTTCAAGGTTTTTTAAAAAAAATGATGTGTCATTCATAATTTATTAATTCAATTTATATTTAAAATATGTTAATAAACATGAATAATACAACAATTAGTTAAAACAAAGGTTTTATTCCTTAAGATGAATTCAAAAAAGTTATTCAAATTTCCAAAAAGCTCAAATATATTGCTGGAATGCAGATAGATAGGATTTTATGAGCTCGTTGACCTTGTCGACTAGTACTCCCTATCATTTGCAGGGAAATCTAAACCTAAGAATTTTTTGATAGATCTAATAGAAAAGGAGAAAAATCAATAATGATTGGTAATGAAATTCATCAATTTGCTAAAGAGTTGTGGCCTATTAATAGAAGTATAACAGGTGAGGGAGTAAGAGAGACACTTCAAAAAATATCCATACATCTTCCAAAATTAGACATTAAATCAGTGCCATCAGGCACACAAGTTTTCGACTGGACTGTTCCTAAAGAATGGATAGTAAATAAAGCTTACATCATTACCCCTGGTGGAAAAAAGATATGTGATTTTTCAAAAAACAACCTTCATTTACTAGGTTATAGTGTTCCATTTGAGGGCAGTATTAGTCTGGATGAATTAAAAAAACATCTTTATACACTGCCAGACCAGCCAAATGCTATTCCTTATGTAACTAGTTACTACGTAGAAAGATGGGGTTTTTGCCTTACTCAAAAGGAATTTGATGTTTTAGAAAATGGGACTTACAAGGTTGTAATTGACTCAACTTTATTTGATGGCGAACTAAATTATGGTGAGCTATTCATTAAAGGCAAAAATGATAAAGAAATATTTTTAAGCACATATTTATGCCACCCTTCAATGGCTAACAATGAGTTATCTGGACCAACCGTACTTACATTTCTTACAAAATGGTTACTAGAAACTGATCTGCATGAATATAGTTATCGTATAATTTTTATCCCTGAAACAATTGGCTCTATTACATATCTAAGCCGTAATTATAAAGACATGAAGAGCAAAACAATTGCGGGATTTAATATTACATGTGTTGGTGATGACAGGGCCTATTCTTATCTCCCATCTCGTAATGGAAATACTATAAGCGATTCAATTGCAAAGCATGTGTTAAAGTGGACTGACAAAAACTTTATTCAATATAGCTGGTTAGATAGAGGAAGTGATGAAAGGCAATATTGTGCACCAGGAATTGATTTACCTGTTGCTTCAATTCTAAGAACGCTTTATGGAAAATATCCAGAGTATCATACATCTCTAGATGATTTAGAAAATGTAGTTACCCCCCAAGGTCTTAATGGTGGTTATTGGGTGATTAGAAAAGCAATAGAAGCAATTGAAAAAAATAAGAAATATAAAGTTTCAGTTATGTGTGAACCACAGATGGGCAAGAGAGGGCTTTACCCAACTTTGTCTACAAAAAAAAGCAATGATGAAGTCACGCTGATGATGAATTTCATTAGTCTTTGTGATGGCAATAATTCATTACTTGAAATTGCCGAAAGTCTAAATGTGGCCATATGGGATTTGTATGACATAATTCATAAACTTGAGAGCCACAATTTGATCAGTGCTAATGAGGGAACTAATTATTAGAATAAAGATATTCTGATAACAATATAAAAAGAATAAATACTTGAAAATTAATGCAGACTATTCAAAAATTATTATTTTTACTTACACTTCATGAGCGTAAACGCGCAGCGTTGCTATTGTTTATGGTTTTGATAATGGCATTGCTAGATATGATTGGTGTAGCATCTATTTTACCTTTTATGGCTGTTTTAACAAACCCTAGCCTTATAGAAACAAATTTGATTTTAAACAGTATGTATCAATTTTCAAATATATTTGGGGTCGATAATAATCAGGAGTTTCTTTTTACTTTAGGTGTCCTTGTTTTGTTACTATTGGTAATATCACTTACCTTCAAAGCTCTAACAACTTATGTAGAAGTTCACTTTATGCAAATGTGTGAATACAATATTAGTAGACGTTTAGTCGAAGGATATTTACACCAACCTTACACATGGTTTTTAAATCGTAATAGTGCTGAACTTGGAAAAAGCATTTTATCAGAAGTAGGTATCGTAATAGGGGATAGTATGAAACCATTGATTTCATTAATCTCTAAAAGCATGATTGCAATTGCACTTATATCACTGTTAGTTATAGCCGACCCAAAGCTTTCACTGATTGTTGGTCTTACACTTTCTTTAGTTTATGGAATAATTCTTTATTTTACACGAAAATATCTTTCTCAATTTGGAAAGGAAAACTTAAAAAATAATGAGTTGCGTTTTATAGCAGTGAGTGAAGCCTTTGGTGCTGTAAAGGAGATTAAAGTTGGAGGATTAGAACATGCCTACATCAAAACTTTTTCTAATGCGGCTAAAATTTTTGCTAAAAATAAAGCTTACTTACAAGTTATATCTCAATTGCCTCGTTATATTATAGAGGCCATTGCTTTTGGTGGTATCATGCTTATTATATTATACGCAATAAGACAGACAGGCAGTTTTGGGAATGCTTTACCTATTATAAGCTTATATGTTTTTGCTGGTTACCGATTAATGCCAGTGATGCAAAACATTTATGTTTCACTTAATCAACTTTCATTTTCGGGTGCTTCACTTGATAGTTTATATGACAATATTGTAAAACTTGAGCCAAATAATAAAAATCAGTTAAATGAGGCATTAAATTTTAATAAAGAAATTGTTTTAAATAATATTGATTTTAATTATCCCAATACATCGCGAAAAGCTTTACAAGGTGTTAACTTAAATATTACTGCTAAATCGACTGTTGGATTAATAGGAGCTACTGGAAGTGGCAAAACAACAATAGTAGATATCATCTTAGGATTATTAGTGGCTCAGAAGGGTACACTAGAGGTTGATGGAGAAGTTATAACAAAACAAAACTTAAGATCTTGGCAAAGTTCTATTGGTTATGTACCTCAACATATTTACTTAAGTGACGAATCTATAGCAGCAAATATAGCTTTTGGAACAGAGCCAAAAAATATTAATCATGCAAATGTTGAAGAAGCTTCTAAAATTGCAAACCTACATGATTTTGTCACAAATGAGCTACCTAATCAATACGATACTGTTATTGGTGAACGTGGGATAAGATTGTCAGGTGGTCAAAGGCAGCGTATTGGAATTGCTAGAGCAATTTACCTTAACCCAAAAGTTTTAATTTTAGATGAAGGAACTAGTGCACTGGATAATGAAACAGAAGAAAAGGTAATGGAGTCAATTAATAAACTTAACAAAAAAATTACTATAATACTAATTGCTCATCGATTAAATACAGTTAAAAATTGTGATAAAATATACAAATTTGAAAAAGGTAGACTAATAAGTCAAGGAAAATTTGATGAAATGGTCAATGTTAATTAAAAATTTTCTTTCTAAGATATCTTTAAATAAAAACATTTCATTTAACTAAAAAAAATTCGAAAATTTAAACTAAATGCATTGTAACAAAACTTAGTTTTGTTTTGTGAATATATAATTATATTCATTATGAAATCTTTCTGAATCGGTCCGTCTATGTTGCAAACTTTTATGAAGAATCTTGAATTTGTAATTTTCCATTAAATTTAAAACTTTTTCATATTGTGTTTTAAAATTTTCATTCATTTCAATTGATAAACTTTTTACCTTTTCATTATTTAAGAATTTATCTCCTCCCTCAAGTATTAAGTGTTCAATGCCATCGACATCAATTTTAATATAATCAGGAATATCTAAAATTGAATTTTCAATAAAGTAGTTCATTGTTGTTCCAAGTAAATTATATTTCATTTTAGGTTCAAAATTTTTTTCTTCTAAATCAAATTTTTCTCCAAAACTGTTTAATCCACCTCCTTCAATAAAACGCTCTTCTTTCATTTGCTGAAAAATATTTTGTTTATTAGTTAGTGGTATTGGAACTACTTTTATACTTCTATCTAAATTATTAATTGATATATTTCTTGTTAATACTCTTAAATTTGAACTTGAAGGTTCAAAAGCTACAGTAGTAGAATTTGGGTTTTTTATAGAATTGTAAATTGAATATAATCCTATATTCGCTCCAATATCCCAAAAAATCAAATTCTCTTTTTTTTCAAAACTATCAATCCATTGAAGTGTTTCAGGTTCTTTTGTAAAATAAGTATCAACTCTCCAATTTGTTACTTGATTAGGAACAAAAAAATTTACCTTTTTATTTAAAATTTTAATAGATCTATATGATTTCGCCTGTAAAAAATCAGGAAACCAAATTAATATGCTTCTTTTTGTTAAAATCTTAAAAATTCTATCAAGAAAAAAGAGAATACTAAAAAATATGTAGGAAAGTTTTTTTACCATTATTTTTTGTAAATGCTAGAGGTGTGTAGCTAGTTAGAAGTGATTGTCTGTGAGTCATTTATTTTGGGAAATAATTAAATTTTGTTAAAAACTTATCATATTCTTGATTTAATTCTATAAATTAATATATATGAGAACTGAATAGAATTGAATAGAATTACATTGACCTATGAATAATATTATTAATAAAATAAAAAGATTAATCAATGTAAAATTGCGCTTTGATTTTCCTGAATCAAAAAAAATTCTTAAATATGATGAAGGGGGTATAGATTTATTAAAAAAAACTATTAAAAAAGATTTCAATGTAATACCTACGCGAAATATAGAAATTTATTTCTGGATTTATATTAAACAAATTATTTTTTTAGATTTTAGTTTTTCAACATACTTTAAAAATTACGTAAAATTTACATCAACAAAAATAGTAATTAATATTCTTGATAACCGTATGTTTTGTTACAATGTCAGAAATGAATTAGACGGAGTTTACTTTATTACAATTCAGAATGGGCATAGAGATCTAAAAACACATATGTTTCAAAAAGGTAATTCTAAATTTATTAATAAAAATTTTAAAACTGATCACTTTTTTTTCCATAATAAATATGTAATTAAAGAATATGATAAAGTTATAAAATACAACAATGCTCATATTATAGGAAACTATAATAATAATTTTAATTCGAAAATTGGTAAAACTATATTTAAGAACAGCTACTTATTTATAAGTTACGGAACAACATTCTTTTCTTATCCTGTTGGAATAAATAATGAATTTCTGAGATTACTTAATTCATATTTTTTGAATTCAAATAAAAAGCTTAATATACTTTTAAAAAGCAAACGTACTATAGACCAAAAAATTGAAATAAATTTTTATAAAAAATTCATTAATTGTAAGCATACTTTTATAAAATTAAGATCAAAATTAAGCCCATATAAAACGTTGGATAAATATGAAAATATAATATTTACAAATTCTACTTTAGGATATGAGGCTATTGCACGTAATAAAAAAGTTGTCGTATTTCCTGTAGATTTAAAAAAAATTAACACAAAATACTTTGGATGGCCAAAAAAATATCAAAAAAACTATGATTTTTTTTTAGCAAAAAAATTAACTTACAGTGAGGTCAAAAGAGTTTTAGAGAATGTGTCTAATTGTAGTCAGGTAAATTGGAATAAGAATCACTATAAAAATGTTAAAGAATTAATGCCTTTTGATAAAAATAATTCTCAATTAAGAGAGGTTATTAGCAAGATCCTAAAAAACTCTGATTAACTTTCATTATTTATAATTAGATATAATAATAAAAAAAATTTTTTGATAAATTACAATTTTAATTTAGTCTTTTAAAAAATATTTAGTACAATAACTTAGATAATTTATATGTATTTTGAAATATGAAAAAAATAAACGGTGACAATCTTGGGGGTTTTTTAAATAGAATATTGTATTTTTATCAGTGCATAAATGATCATAAAAAGGGATCAAATAAATCTTGCAATATATATAATCCCATTTTATCAATATCCGATACTAAAACTTTTGGCAAAACACCAGCTAGAATTCTTTGCGATGGCTTTTGGAGTTCAATAAATTTTGAGAATTTAAAGTTACAATTGAATTCAAATTTAAACTTTTTTGATATTGGCTGTGGTTCTGGCCTATATGGAAAGTTCTTAAAAGATATAACAGGAAAATTTTTTGATAATTACACTGGATTAGATATATATAAACATCGTGATTATCCTTTAGAATTTAATCACGTAAATACTAAAGCAGAGAATGTTTATAATCACATTGATAAAAAAACTAATTTTGTAATAAGTCAATCTTCATTAGAGCACATTGAACAAGACACTCTCGTTCTTGAAGAGATAACAAAAAAACTTATTGAGAATAATACTCCCTTTATTCAAATACATATGGTTCCTGCAAGTATGTGTTTATGGTTATATCTTTGGCATGGTTACAGACAATACTCTAAAAAAAATTTGTCAAATATATCAGATCAATTAAAGAAAAAATTTGATGTAAATAGCTTTATTACACCAATTGGTGGGAGGCTTTCTTTTTGGACACACTTGAGATATGTAACTTTACCCGTGTATATTAGAAAGATATTAATGAAAGACAAATTATATAAGTGGTACAATCAAAATAATATCGAAAAAAAAATTACTGAAAATATTACCAAGGAATTAGAATGTAAGCATGAAAGTCCAATATTTTGGGCCTTTGTTATAACTTCAAATAATATAGACGTTAATGGAAACCTTATAAAAAAATTTCCAACCAAAAAAATTAATGAATAATAATGCTCATAAAATTGTTGTTACAGAATTGGTTGGTTTTATCGGTGCTAGTCTTTGTATAAAGCTTCTAGAAAGAGGGGATAATATTATTGATATAACCCCAGTGATTATTATGATCCAAAAATTAAAGAAGCACGCCTTAAAATATTAAAAAAATATCAAAATTATCAACATTATAAAGTAGATATTTGTGATAAGAAAAATTTAGAAGATATATTTAAGACCCACAGACCTCAAAAGTAGTAAATCTTGCCGTACAAGCAGGTTTAAGCTACCCTTTAGAAAATTCTCTTCCTTATATAAATAGTAATATAGTTGGTTTTGCTCATATTTTGGTAAATTTTCGTCACATAAGTTGCGCATTTGGTTTATGCGAGCTCTTAGAGTGTGTATGAAGCTAATACAGAAATACCTTTCTCTAAGTATGAAAGTATTAATCATCATTTGTCTCTTTATACAGTTTCAAAAAAATCTAATGAACTAATGGCACATACTCACAGTCACCTATATAATTTTCCAATTACAGGTCTCAGATTTTTACAGTCTACGGACTTTTGAGGAGGTCTGATATGGCTTTGTTTAAATGTACAAAAAAAATTTTAGAGGAAAAGCATATTGACGTATTTAGTAATGGCAAACATACAAGAGATTCTACTTATACTGATGTCTTGAAAAAACCATAGGTAAAAAAGCTAAAATAAATTTTTTGTCACTACAGCCAGGTGATGTACCAGATACTTATACTAAGGTAGATGATTTAAAAGAAAAATTTAATTATAAGCCAACAACATCGTTTATTGAGGGAGTAGCAAGATTTGTTAAATGGTACAAAGATTATTATCAAATATTATAAACAGAGTTATAAACTTTAAATTAGTAGAATAATAGCTTTACTATAATTGAAATAAAAAATCTTTTTTAATTTTTGACATGTTTGCTAAAACTTATCAATTCATCATTATCAATAAAAACTTTACTTTCTTTTCCGATTAATTTTTTAAAATATATAGGAGATATTCCATAACCAGGTCTTTTTGCTATAATATTTGTTCTATCAAATTTATCACCTTTATTTATTTTACCTTGGGAGTACAAACTTCTTCTAGCATATTTTCTTGATTTTTTTTCACATGATAAAACTTTTCTATCAGTTGGAATCTTATTTTTACTTTTTTTATCAATTTGATTTAAAATAAAATTAAATTTCTCAAGATCATCCATATCCATTGAATGATAATGATCATTTCCTCTCAATTTTTTATTATGAGTATAGTGCTTTTCTAATATACATGCCCCTTTTAAAAAAGCTGAAACTAGAGATGTCATTCCATAATCAGGCATCGTGTGATCTGAGTAGCCAATATAATTTTTTGGAAACTTTTTTTTCAAAAGATCTATAAATTGTAAATTTGCATCAACATCTTTAGTTGGATATGAAAGAACACAATGAAGTATTGCAATACTGTCATCTTTAACTCCATTTTGTTTCAAAAAGTTTACTGAATTTTTTATTTCATTTAGATTGGAGGCACCTGTTGATAAAATAATTGGTTTTTTTGTTTTTGCTACAGCTGATAATAGTGGATAGTTTGTTATATCTGATGATGAAACTTTAAAATATTTTACTAACTTTTTTAAAAAAACAACTGCCTCCAAATCAAATGGAGTACACATAAAATCAATTTTTAATTTTTTACAATAATTTGATAAGTTTATGTAATCAATTTTATTAAATTTATCATATCTTTTAAATAATTTAAATTGACTAGTAGTTTTCTCTTTATTTAGATCCCAGTATGCAGGAGACTTTTTTGACGTAATTTTTTCTGCTTTATAATATTGAAATTTGACAGCAGAAGCACCTGATTTTGCTGCAGAAAATATCATTTTTTTTGCCTTTGAAATACTACATTCGTGATTTACGCCTATTTCAGCAATTATGTATGGATTAATTATTTTTTTAAAACTACTCATAGGTTTTTAACAAATCGTCATATTTCTTCTTCTTCTTATCCTTAGTAATATTCGTATCATGTTGTCTATATCTATATAAAGGTACCTCTAATCTTTTTATCTTATAGTTCTTAATAAATCTATTTCTAAATTCTATCTCTTCATTTATTAAGAAACGTTCATTATATAAACCAAGGTTTATTAGGTGATCGTATTGAAACATAATTCCACATCCAATTGGATCAGTGTCACAATTTTTTCTATCAATCACATTTTCATCTTCGTCAACTAGAAAATAATCACAAGCAACTGCATCCACTTCATTAAATGAAATAAAAGAAAATAAAAAATTTAAAAAATTATTATTTACATAATCATCTGAATCTACTCTGACAACGTATTTTGATTTGCAACTTTGAATTCCTTTATTTAATGCACCAGGTAAACCTATATTCTTTTCATAATTTATTAAATTAATCTTATCAGAATATTTTTTCAAAATTTTTAAAGAATTATCCGTAGAACCATCATTCACTACTACTATGTCATATAAATCATCATCAATATTTTGATTAAGTACTGATCTTAAACATCTCTCAATATATTTTTCTTGATTATATACAGGTATCACAACCGATATTATTTTACTTTCCACTCATGGCCTCTATTATGATTTGTGAAATTTCATCTACATTCTTTTCTTTACTCTTCATGCTCAAGGGTAATGCAACAGTTCTGTCGAGTATCACCTTTGATTTTGTAAGGTTTTTTTTATTGATATTTTCTATATGTTCCCATTCACCAGCAAAGTGCCATGATGAAGCTTCTGGTAATATTTTTGTTGCATAATTTTTCTTTATTAAATTTTTTCGAATTTTAATTGCTCTAGATCTTGAGTCTACTAAAAAACAAAATGCATCATATGTTGGAAAAGAATTTTTAGGATGAGTAAAAAATTCTATTTTTTCATGTTTGAGTCTCTCTTTAAACATATTTGCTAAAGTCACTTGATATTTTATAATTTTATTTAGTTTTTTTAACTGCTCTATACCAATAGCCCCTTGAATTTCACTCATTCTATAATTAAAGCCAGGATGATTTCTCCCATCTTTATATCTAGGAATATTTTTTTTATTTTTATGACCATGGTCATGGTATTCTTTTGCAAAAACATAATCAGATTTTTTATTAAAAACAATCATCCCACCTTCTCCAGTAGTGATTGATTTTGCATAATCAAAGCTGAAAGTACCCATTCTTCCAAATGTTCCTAGATATTTTTTTTCAATTTTTCCTCCTAAACCCCATGCAGTATCTTCAATAACAGGAATCTTTTTCTTTTTACATAACGTTAATATGTTCTTAATATTGGCCGGATAGCCAAGCATATGAACAACTATAACTGCTTTTATATTATTTTTTATTAAGTATTTCTTTAAATGTTCTGTACCCAAATTTAAGGACATGTCGATGTCACAAATAACTGGCTGTAAATCATTTTCTAATATTGCCTCTAATGTGGCAATAAATGTAAAGCTAGGAATAAGCACTTTAGCACCTCTCTTTAATCTTAAGGTTTTTAGTGCAACTTTTAATGCAACTGAACCTGAGGTAACACCCAAAGCATATTTTGATTTTACTTTTTTTGCAAAATCATTTTCAAATGTTTCTACAAAAAATTGATTTTTTCTAATATTTTCAAATCCATATCTAAAAAAAACTTTTTCAGATTGAAAAATTTTTTTTAATCTCAAAAATTCTTTTGAGTCTATAATTTCAAAACCAGGCATATTAAATTTTATTAAATATTGATCTAAATAATTTTTTGTTTAATTTTTTTTTAAAGTTTTTACCAAATTTATTTTCTAAAGGTTTAACGTGATGCATCGTGGATAAAATAAGGCTATCTAGATTATATTTATTTTTCTTATGAATTTTTGGAATATTAATTTTGTGTTTATCACAATAGCTCAAAAATTCTTTATGACATTTTCCATAATGATTCTTCATTACTTTCATAATTATACAGTTTGCTAAAGTATGATTGGTCCCATAATTTACTGATAGTGCAGAACTTAATGGATGGACAAATCCAACAAAACTAGAGCCTATTGCCGAACCGCCCAAAAATGAAGCCAACATCATCTTTTTTAAATTTTCATCTTTCATTAGTTTTTTTGATGAAAAAACCTCTCTGCATAAATTTATTGCTATTTTAGATTTTTCATCAGCAATAAAATTCCTATAGTTTCCATCCAAAGATTCCATTGAATGGATATAGGTATCCATTGCAGAGTAAAAAAATTGTTCTTTTGGAACAGTTCTTTGTAATTTGAAATCACATATAACCTGGTCAAACAAAGAATATTCACTGTTAATACCCATTTTAATTTTTTTTTTATAATCTATGAATACACAAGTTTTTGAAGCTTCTGCACCTGTTCCTGACAGTGTTGGAATTGCTATTTTGTATACACCGGGGTTTTTTACTTTATCCCAGCCAACATATTTTGAGCATTTACCTTTATTTTTGAGTAAAATAGATATCGCTTTTGATATGTCTAATATACTTCCTCCCCCAACACCAACTATGCAATCAATTTTTTTCTTTAAATTCAATTTAGAGATTAGTTTATCTATTAAGTCTGTCGTAGGCTCATGAGTCGTATCAATATGAATGATTTTTTTATTTAAATTAGAATTTTTGAAAAGTTTTTTTTTGTCAAAGAATTTATCAACAAAAATAATAATATTTTTAAATTTCCTTATTTTAATAATATCTAAAAGGGAATACTCAAATGACTCTGAAATCTTTAAAATTGGTACATTATAAATTGTATATTTGTTCATATATTTTTGTTTATAATTATATTAAAAGATTTTGGGTTAGTAGCAGTTATAGAAGCAATTTTATATCTAAAATTTATTTGATTTAAATAATTTAAGACATTATCAAACATTACAGTATCCATAAACTCAATATGTAAACTCTTGAAATTTTTATGCAATAGAGTTTTTTCACACCCTTTTAATACCCCTAATTCATTTCCGTCGGTATCACATTTAATATAATTAGGCCAAAAATCAATTTCTTCACAAAATTTATCTAAAGCGTAAGCCTGTAAAATATTTTTTACATATTTTTGGTTTTTTGTTAAATTATTAAAGGAATAATTTGTAGAATTTCCAATGGTAAATAACTCAGTTTTAATTGTTGATAATTTAGTATTTTTTTCCAAAAAAAACAATCCAGTAGAAATATTTTTTAAATTATTTAATACAATATTTTCGTTTAATTGAGAAAAATTTATAAAATTTGGTTCTATCGCAATAGTTTCAATTCCTTTTTTTGCAGCGTATAATGAAATTGTTCCGATATTTGCACCAACATCTAAGAATTTAGAATTATGTTCAAAACTATCTATCCACTCAGGTATCTCAGGATCTTTAACTTTAAAAAATTTTCCAATCAGATGAGATTTAAAAGAATTTGATAAATAATATTGAGTATTATTTTTTTCAACTAAAACTTTTTTTTTAATGAAGGCAAAAGAAGCAAAATAATAAATAAATCTAAGTTTTTGAATAGATTTTCTAATAATAAAATAGGCATACTTATTATTAACTAATGATTTATAATAAATATCTAATTGATAGAGCATTTTAAATGAGTTTATTGACCACACTATATGAAATATATTTTTTTAATACTAGATTAAAAAAATGAGTTCGTTTTAAAAAATATTCTGTCTTTAGACAATTTTTTTTTCCCAAATATTCAATTGCTTCAAAGCTTTCTTTTGAAGTATATTTGCCTAAATACTTTTTTTTAATAATATCATCCACTAGAATTATTGTTCCTAATGATGATAGTTTAATTGCTTGAAAAATGTCAAACTGTATCTGAGGACTATGATGGTCTCCATCTATCCATATAATATCAAATTTTTTTTCTTTAAATTTTGAAAGTAAATTTAAACTATCAATTTCTTCAAAAAAAATATTATCACAAGATAAATTCTTATTTCTTAAGTTAAGATGTTTATTTAATTTTTTTTCATCTGTTCTACTATAATCTTGCTTGAATTTTTTATCATCTGAAGGTAGATCCACAGTAAAAATGTTTCCATCTGGAAATACGTTTGACAAAAAATTAGCAAACTCACCTTCATAAGTTCCTATTTCTAAAATATTAATATTTTTATTTTTAAATTTTGAACCTAAAGCAAAAACGATATCATAATGAAATGATAATTTAGGGTTATTAATTTTTTTTTCATTATGACTAAATTGTAAAATATTATTGGTTAAACCAATTTTATTAAAAATGTTAAAGTTATAATCTTTATCTCTTTTTTGGAAATAAAAAGAATATACAGTAGCTAATAATTTATTAATTATAAACCTTCTTAGTGATCTTAATAAATCCTTGATTTTATAAATTATCTTCATAAATTACTTTTTTCAATTTATCACTAAGGTATTTGAAGGAGTTTATCTTTTGGACAGTAAGTTTTTTTCTTAATAAAAAATTCTCTGAGTTATATTTCAGAATAAAATTTATACAAGTTTTTTCAGCAGCTTTAAAATCTTCAAAAGAGTCTCCAATAAATACAATTTTATTATGATTTTTTTTAATTTCTTTAATGTGACTAATTTTAGACCTGGGTGACCCATAAACTTTTTTAAAATATTTTATCAATTTTTTTTCTTTCAAAATTTTTATAATTTTACTTTGAGGCGTTCCAGTAGAAATATAAAAATCCCCTAAATTTTCTTTATTTTTTAAAAAACTCATTAAATATTTAGACGGAGTCATTTTTTTAATTTTATTATCAATAAAAATATCAAATTTTTTATCTAAAGTAAGTAATTTCTCTTTTGAAACTCTTGATTTAAAAATTTTTTTTAAAATAAATCTAAATTTTATAAATCTAGATTTTCCAATATTGTCTAGATGAAATTTTTTTGCTTTTAAGCTGAAACCTTTTCCATAGGATTTAAATATATTATAAAAAGCTAGTGTTTTAATTTTGTGGCTATTTATAATCACTCCATCAAAATCGAAAATTATAGCAACCTTATTTAATTTTTTTCTTAACATTTTATGTATTTATTTTTGCCACGTTCATAATACATTTTAAATAAAATAATTTAAAAATATAGATTTGAATACGGATAATTTTGAAATTAAATATTTAAAATATAACTAAAAGCTTCTTTTTCCATTTCAGATCTTATTTCTTTTGAATAACTACCAATGTGCGGAGTTAGTATTACATTATTCAATTTTGTAAATTTGCCATAGTATGGTTCCTGATCATAAACATCCATGCAGGCCCCTAAGATTTTTTTATTCTTAAGTAATTTATATAAATAGCTATTATCCATAACTTCTGATCTTGAAGTATTAATGATTAAACTATCTTTTTTACATAAACTAAGTTTTTGTTTATTTAATATTTTTTTCTTTGTCGAATGATTAATGTTAATGGAGATAATGTCTGACTGCTTAATTAATATTTCTAATTTTGAATTTTTTTGACTAATTTTTTTTACATCATTAATCAGTAATTTAACTCCAAAATTTTTAATAATTTTATGAAGATGTTTTCCAACTTTACCATAACCTATAATTCCCAAAGTTTTTCCCTTTAAGAGTGACCCCATTTTTTTTTCCCAAATTTCATTTTTTAAGTTTTGGTCATGTTCATTAATATTTCTATAAAATGATAAAATGTACCCAATGATTAGTTCTGCAACAGCTACTTCAGGTGTTATCTTTGATTTAGCAAATCCTATTTTATTATTTTTTAAGTATTCAAGGTCAATATTATCAGTTCCTGAACCCATCCTGAAAATAAATTTAAGTTTATGTAATTTACTTAATACTTCTTTGTCATAAGTCTCTGTGCCTGCAATAATTATCTCACTGTCTTTTGCTAATTTTATTAATTGATAACTTGCAAGTTTTTTTTTTAATGGATTTTTTAAGATTTTATAGTTATTAAAATTTTGATCTTTTTTAAAATTCTCAAAATTTAATGAAAAAGAGGATGTTGCGATGAATAATTTAGACTTTGTTTTCATAAGTATTATTTTAATATAGGTAATTAATTCTATTTATTTTACAATAAAAAGTTAATACTATGATAATACTTTTGATATTGATTGATGTAAAATTATTTTAGTACTTTATTAGCTTTTATAATTCTCATATAATTTATCTTCTTTCATCATCTTACAAACTAAATCTAAATCTTCTTTAGTATCTACTGCTTTTGTTAAGTATTTTGTATTGCACATCTTAACTTTACCACCGTTTTCAAGAATTCTCATCATATCTACTGACTCTATTTCCTCTAATGGTGTTGGTTTCATTTTGTTGTATTGTAGTAAGAAGTCTCTTCTAAAAGGTATTATACACACTTGCTTTTTCATGGGTATTTTCATTTGAGTTTTTTTTTTACTGGGTATTGGTTCTCTACTGAAATATAATGCATTATTATTTATATCCATAACCACTTTTACTTCATTTGGATTGTTAAATTCTTCTTCAGTATCCATATCTGCTACTAGATTTGTAATATTCAGGCGCTCATCTTTCAGCATAGGCTCTATAGCTTCATCTATCATCTGTGGAAATGTTAGTGGCTCATCACCTTGTACTACCACCATTATGTCACATTTTTTTCCAGTTTGCTCTTCAACCTTTAGCATAGCCTCCGCACATCTGTCTGTACATCTTTCATGGCTATCACTTGTCATCACAGCTTTTCCACCAATAGACTCCACATATTCAAATATTTCTTTATCGCAAGTGGCAACATATACTTCGCTGAGGGTTTTGTTCATTTTCACTCTTTTATACACATGACCTATCATGGGTATATTAAGTATATATTTCATTGGTTTGTTAGGAAAACGACTTGAACCCATTCTTGCAGGAATTATTGATATTATGTTCATATTACCTTAAGCTTTTTTCAATTTATTCATACCACTCATTACCGAGTCCCTTAGAAACAAATAATCTATTCCATAAGCTAAGAAAGTGCACCCAATGTCTATTTTTGATTGTGTTTTTTCAGGATCTGTATCTACCACATGAAATCCAGATGGAGTATTATGTTCTTTACATTTTTCTATTACTGTTTGGATTGCTTTTTTAACATCGTCTCTTTCAAATTCTCCAGGATAACCCATGGAACCAGATAGATCATAAGGTCCGATAATGGTTCCGTCTATACCATCAACTTTAAGTATCTCATCAATATTATTTACAGCATCGATATGTTCTATTTGAGCAATAATAACAAGCTCTTCATCGACCCATTTCTTATACTTTTCAAATTTTGTTCCATAGCCTGAGGCCCTATAAAGTCCTACACCTCGTTTTCCCTTAGGGGGATATTTTGCATAATTTACTGCTTGTAAGGCATCTTCTTTTGAACAAACCATGGGGACTACTATTCCATCTGCACCCATATCAAGAACTTTTTTAATAATTACCTCTTCATTTTTATCAACTCTTACCAATGCACTCATATTATTAGCCTGAATAGTTCTAATTAGATTTTCTGCTGTTTGTAGATCTATTGAAGTATGTTCTAAATCAATCACAAGCCACTCAAATCCCCCAAGTGCCATAACCTCTATATTTGTAATGCTATTCATCATTACCCAACTACCAATCGTTAGTTGGTTATTTTTTAATTTATTTTTTAACAATTTTATTCTTGGTTAAATCTAACATTAGTAAAAATATATCTATTGGACTATTAATAAAATATAAGTTATTTCTAATTCTGAGGCAAGATAATATTTATTCTGTGTTAATTATGGTTAATAATTTTATAATAAATAAAATTTATTAATAAAATTTTAAAAAAAACAAATATAATTTTTAATAATTTGTATTTATATATGATCGTATCAATCATTTAATGGTAAAAAAAATATTATTTTGTGCTGAGGATTATGGCTCCATTAAATCATTATTTCCAATTTTTGTATATTTAAGTCCAAAATTTAACTGTAGGTTTTTTACCAATAAGGATTTTTTTTGTGAAATAACAAAAAAAAGAGTCAAATCTACTAATCAAAAAGAAATAATAAATAAATCTAAAAAGTTTTCACCAGATATAATTTTTGCTGGTTTGGGTACAAAAATAGATAGACCACTATTAAGCTTTTATGGAAATAGAGATGAAGTTAAAAAAATTGTAGCATTCGATGAGTGGTATTACAATTATAAGGAAGTAACTAAATTTAAAAATGAATACTTAAAAATCAACACTTATTTGGTTAATGATAGATTTTGTTATAATAAAGCTATCAGAGAAGGATTAGACAAAAAAAAAATTTTTATAACAGGCCAATTTCATCTCTCCAATATATTTAACAACTTTAAAGGTAAAAAAAGCTTTTCTAATAATATACTTTTTTTACATGAGGATATTAAAAAAAAGAAGGATATCAAAAATTTAGAATACCCAGGTTATAGTACAAAACAAGTTTTAAAGGATCTTATTTCTATTCACACTAATTTAAAACTCAATTCAAAAATTATAGTTAAATTGCATCCATCTGCAAAAGAAAATTTTGATTATTTTAAAAAAAATTCAATCAATAAGTATATCAGATTCGTATATGATAATAATGAGGTTATAAAGTATATGTTGTCATCAAAAATTATTATAGGCATGAGGTCAATGGCGATATTAGAAAGCATAGTATTAAAATTACCCGTAATATCTTATCAGCCAAATTCTTCTTTCGAGAGATGTAGTGCGGTTAACTTAGGTTTAATTAAACCTTTAAAAAAATTGATTGATTTAAAAAGAATAATTTCTGGAGAAAAAAAAATATCTACCAAAAGTAGAAAATTAAGTTTTATTAAAAAAATTCAAAAAATTAATTTTGATAAGATAATTTATAATTAATTTATTTATGGATTTTTATGCAACAATTCAAGCAAGATCATCATCCACAAGGCTTCCTCGCAAAGTATTAAAAAAAATCGGCGGTGTAACTGTCTTAGAAATTCTTGTTAAAAGAATAAAAAAAAGTCGGAAAATAAAAGATGTTATCGTTGCAACAACCAATAATAAATCTGATGATGCAATAGTAAAATTATGTAAAAAAAAAAAAATTAAATATTTTAGAGGTTCAGAAAATGATGTATTGGGTCGAATATCAGATTGCTTAAAGAAATATAAGATTAAATATCATTTAGAATTATTTGGCGATTCTCCTTTAGTAGACCCTCAACTTGTGGACCAATTTATTACAATTTTTAAAAATCAAAAATTAGACTATCTAACTAATTGTTTTAAAACCACTTATCCACCGGGCATGGAGATTAATTTATATAATTCCAAAGTATTATTCCATTTGGAAAAAAATATAAAAAAAGATAGTAAATCTCGAGAACATGTTATTGGAAATTTTAAGGAAAACATAAATAGAAAATTTAAGGTAAAAAATATAATTGCTCCTAAACAATTTAATTATCCAAATATTTATTTTGAAATTGATACTTTAAAAGATTTTACGTTTTTTAAAAAAATGTATGAAAATAATAATAAATTTTTTGATTTAAATTTAACCAACTTAATATCTATGGTACAAAAAGATAAATTATATAAAATTAATTCTAAAGTTTATAGAAGATGGAAGAGATTCAGGGATGATTAAAGCTATGATTATTGGCTGTGGAAGATTTTCAGGATTTCAAGACCCGAGAAATTTGAATTATTATTATGGTGCATTAAAAAGTTCAAAAATAAAATTAGAATCAATATATGATAAAGATTTTAACAAATCGAAAAAAATCTCACAAAAATTTAATTTAAAAACAAGTGATAATTTAAAAAATTTATATAAAAAATATAAACCAGAAATAGTAATTATAAGCTCGTCAATTAAGTCTCACTACAAAAATATACAAGATATTTTAGAATTTAAAAATTATATAAAATTATTAATCATTGAAAAACCTTTAATACATGAATTTAATAAGTTAGACGAAACAATAAAAAATCTAATAGATAATAATATTAAGTTTATTGTAAATCATACCAGAAGATTTGATAGAAATTATTTTTATATGAAAAATAATTTTGCTAAATCAGAGACGCCAAAAGTAATGCATTTTAGCTACTATGGTGAATGGATTAATAATGGAATACATATGATTGATCTAATATCTTTTTTTTCAAATGATAAAAAATTTAAAAAATTTAATTTGTATAAAAAAGGTAATATATCCATATTAAATCTTAAATTTACAAACAATAAAGTGATGACAGTTTATTTTCAGAAAGGAGATGATTTTGAATATCAAATTGCTGATATTGATATTTTTTTTGAAAAAAAAAGGGCTCAAATTTTAAATCATGGAGAAACTTACATTTATTATTCAACTAAAAAAAATCGTATTGGTGAAGTAGAGCTACAAAAAAATAAAAGATTAAAAAAAATAGAGAATTATCCCTTAGTAAATATGTTAAAACTTTTTAACACAAGACGTAATTTAATTGGTAATATAAGTTTTTTAAGAAAAAAAAATTTAATAAACATATATAGTTTATTTTTTAAATTAGAAAAATACATGAAATAAAATAATGACAAAAATAATTAGATATAAATTTAAGCCTGCTAACACAATTGGAAAAGAGGAAACTCTTGAAACGCTTAAAGTCATGAAGTCTGGGGAGTTATCTAGCTATTTGGGATCTAAGGGTCCTGAGTTTTTAGGTGGTAAATATGTAAAAAAATTCGAAAAAAGTATCTGCGAATTTTTTAATGTAAAATATGCAATATCAGTAAATTCATGGACATCTGGACTATATACAATCATGGGTGCAGTAGGAATCAAAAACGGAGATGAAATTATAACATCTCCATGGACTATGTGTTGTACGGCTACCTCAGCTCTTCATTGGAATGGGATACCTGTATTTTGTGATATAGAACCAGAAACGTTTAACATTAATGCAAATATAGTTGAAAAATTAATTACCAAAAGAACAAAAGCAATAGTTGCTACTGATATTCTTGGACATGGATGTGATATTGAAAAATTAAAGAGCATATGTCGTAAAAAAAATATTTACTTAATTACTGATAGTGCCCAAGCTCCAGCGGCTAGAGATAAACTGGGTTACGTCGGTACAAGTTCAGATATTGGGGGATTTAGCTTAAATTATCACAAGCATATTCATTCAGGAGAGGGAGGGGTAATAGTCACTAACGATAAAAATTTAGCAAGAAGGTGCCAGCTTATTAGAAATCATGCAGAGGCAGTTATTCCAAAAAAAAATTTAAAAAAAAAAGAAATGCAAAATATGGTTGGACATAATTTTAGAATGGGAGAATTAGAGTGTGCCATAGCCTTTAATCAAATTAAAAAATTAAAAAAATTTGTAGATAAAAGAAATAAATTGGCTCTTAGGTTAACAAGGGGACTTAAAGACTTACAAGGATTACAAACACCCATTGTTAAAAAAGATAATTTCCATGTTTTTTACAATTATTCTATGATTTTTGACTATAAAAAAATTAATCTAAATAGAAAAAAAATGGTATCTTTGCTTGAAAAAGAGGGTGTGCAAGGATTAGTTGGAGGTTATGCTAATATTCATTTACTCCCTGTTTTTCAAAAAAAATTTTTTCAACACAAAAAATTTCCATGGAGTATCAATAAAAATGTTCATTATTCATATAAAAAAGGAACATGTCCTGTAGCTGAAGAACTTGTTGATAATTCTTACTTTCATTTAGAAATGCACATGTTTGATTTAACTGAAAAAGATATTGATCTAATAATTTTAGCTTTTCAAAAAGTATGGAAAAAAATTAGTACATAAAGACAACTTTATAAGTAATTATCTTAAGATCTAAATTTATATAAAATTAATATTATTTATAATTTTAATAAAAAATTATTTTTAGATTTTAATAAATAATTAAAAAAATGATAAAATTATATTTGATAAAAAAACTAGTTAGTAATAAAGAAATAGAAAAGTGGATATCATGGTTAAATGACCAAGGCATTACAGAATTTTCAGAAAAAAGGTTCAAAAAACACACAATAACCTCTCAAAGAAAATTTTTACTAGAAAAGATTAAAGAAAAATCTTCTTATATATTTCAAATTAAATTTAAAAATAAATTTATTGGAGTAATTGAACTGTCATCAGTAAATATATTAAATAAGGGATGTGAGATTTCATATATGATTGGAGAAAAAAAAATGCATGGACAAGGTTTGGGTACTGAAGCTATAAAAATTTGTTTAGAATTTGCTAAGTATCAACTAAATTTAAAAACAGTTTATGCGGGCATAAATTCAAAAAATATTAAAAGTGAGAGAGTATTAAAGAAGAATTTTTTCAGAAAAGTAAACCTCAGAAATGAATATTATAGATTTAAAGAGAGATATATTGATATTAATAATTCTATTTTATTCCAAAAAAAATTATTATAATTTATAAGATATTGTTATTTTTAATAATTTTTAAATATAGAAGATACAACTTATGAGAAAAAAAATTGTAGTTTTTGGAGGAAGTGGTTTTCTAGGGAGATATTTTTGTGAAGAAATTTTACTTGCAAGTTCTAATATTAATTTAATCAATTATGATTTAAAAAAAATAAATATTAAATCTAAATTTTATCAGTTTGTTAAAGGAGATATTCAAGATAAAGAAAAAATTAACAGAGTTTTAAAGAATGCTGAATTTGTTTTTAATTTTGCAGGTATTTCAGATATTGAGGAATGTCAAAATGATCCCATAAAAAGTGCTAACATAAATATTATTGGTAATTTGAACATTTTAAATGCATGCGTTAAAAATAAAATAAAAAAAATATTTTTTGCAAGTAGCTTGTATTCTTTTTCAGATCAGGGAAGTTTTTATAAATGTTCAAAACAATCATCCGAAATTTATTTAATGGAGTTCAAGAAATTATATAATCTAGATTATGTAATTCTAAGATATGGGTCAGTTTATGGGGAAGATTGTAGTGTTAATAATGGACTTTATAAAATATTAAAAAATTTAATAATTAAAAAAAAGTTATTATATAATGGAAGCAAAAAAACAGAGAGATCCTATATCCATGTTAGAGATGTTGCCAAAATCACAATAAAAATTTTGAAAAGTAATACCAAAAATTGTGTTTATTTAATCAAAGGTAGCAAAAATATTAAGATATACAATTTGTTAAACTTTATTAAAAAAATAATGAATGTAAATTACAAGGTATCATTTCAAAAAAATAAATTGATTGCTCATTATATTAAATATCCAGATAAATTTGTTGAACCAATTATAAAAAAAATTAAATTTGAAGAAAAAATTTCATTAGAACAGGGTCTAATATCTTTAAATAATTATATGAAAGAAAAATACAAAAAATTTGGAAAAATTTAGAGATTAAATTAATAACAAATATTAGCCAGATTGAAAAAATAATTGTGATTTAACTTATTTAAATAACATAGATATTGAAAACTAATAAGAATAAATTGTTTAAATGAATAACACAGATTTAAAGTCACTAGAGATCAAAAAATTAATTGAATCTTCTATTGTTTATAAAGACCATATAACTATTGATTTAATTGGAATTTTTTTTCACCAATTAATGATTTATGCAACAAATTTTTATATAATTAAAAATAATAAAAAAAATTATATTGGAAAAATTAATTTTCCATTTTTAAATAATGAATATGTTAAGGAAATACCAAAATTAAATTTTGATGATAATATTAAAAGAAAGACTAGTGCAATTCATAAAATTATTAAATTTATTCAATTTTTTTTCTCATTTTCGACTAGTATAGATATAGAAGGAGAGGGTAATGCTTTTTTTGAAAAAAAAAATTTTATAGTTAGAAATTTTTTTAAATATAAGTTTAATCAAACACTCAATAAAAAAATTTTTATTAAAGATAAGACAGAGCAAATTTATAATCTTCAAATTCTTTTAGAAAAAATTGCAATATCAATTGATATTAAGGAAAAAGATGACTTTATTTTAAATTTTATTAAATATGTAAATTCTTACATTTCTCAAAAGCCAGTCTTTTCTAAATCAGATATTTTAATTGTAGGCTCAAATACAAATCTTATTTCAAGAATAAATAGTGCAATCTATCTTTCTCAAGGTAAAAAAGTAATTTGCATATCTCATGGTGAGCATTCTCCATACGTAATAGATGAACCTTCAACAGGTTATGGAGAATTTAGTTATTGCAGTGATTATATAAATTTTGGCAGAGAGTTAGATTATTCTCAATTAAAGTATGCCTTTCCTATTACGAAGTTACCAACCATTCATTATAGAAACTCAAAAATTATTAAAAGTTATTACAAAAATAATAAAAATATAAAATATATAAATTTAAAAAATAGTACTAAAATACTTTACATACCGACAATTTTTTCAGGTAATGCACGTTATGGTCCATTCCGAGATATTGAGGATGATTTATATCAGAAATGGCAAAATTCTATAATGAGTTTAGATTATAATATTAATTATAAAATTCATCCAAAAAATAAAATTGAGCCACAATCTAATTATCAAAAAATAGTAAGAAAAAATTTAAAAGATATTTTAAATAAATATGATTTTTATTTATTAGATTATATTTCTACTGCATCAGCTCTATGTGTTGCTACTGATAAACCAATTATTTACTTCAATCTAGGTCAGAGAAATTTACTTAAAGAAGCTAAAGAATTATTAAAAAAAAGAACTTTTTGGGTTGATATAGATTTTGATAAAGATTTAAGTTTTCAAATAAATAAAGCTATAAAAGATTTTAATGAAATTAAAAAAAGTTATGTAAATCATTATACTGAGAAATATTCATTATCAGAAAATAATAAATCAACTATAGATATTCTAGAGGAAATTTTAAATAAAACTTAAATGTTAATTAATTATTCTCAAGAAAAATATAAGATAGAACAAAATATTAAAAATAAAAAAGATTATATATTGATCGGATTATGTATAAAAAAATACTAGTTACACTTAGAACCTATAACGACATAGATCATATTGTTCCAATTATATGGGAACTTTTGGAAAAAGGTCATCAAGTATTTGTATTTGGAATGTCAAATTATGATTTTAGCAGTGACTATAGAATAAAATTTATTAAAAATCATAAAAACATAAAAATTTTTTTACCTTATCAAAAAAATAAACTGTATAGATTTTTGAAATATAATATTTTTACAATTTTAATTTTTTTAATTTATAATAAAATAGATACATTTATATCAGAGTGGAAAAGACCAACAATTAAAGACTTTTGGGGACAGTTTTTTTATGCCAGCAAAATTTTAGATATAACAAAAATCGCTGTTCCTCATGGATACAATGTATTCCTTAATCATGATGTAAATGATTTTGTATCAAAATTTCGGAAATTAAATCCAAAAATTCTTAGTGATAGAAACGAATTTGATTATTATGTTTTTGCTACAGATATTCAAAGAGATCAGGGAGTGGAATTAGGTTTAAATCAAAAAATAGTTATTTCTCTTGGTAGTACTAGATTTTCACATAAATGGCATAAAATATTAAACACAATAGAAAGAAAAACTTTATACGAAAGTTCTACTAAGACTAATATTTGTCTCATGACTCCGCATTGGTCTTATAATGTCAATAAACAAGAAACTTTTAAAATGATCGAAAGCATTAGCTGTATAGATGATGTTGTACTATTTGTTAAACCGCATACTAGAGAAACTGGTGATATTAACCACTCTGATATGCATAATTTTAAAGATAATGTAAAATATATAACAAATGAAACCTCCCATCAGTTAATTCAAAAAACTGACATTGTAATTACGTTCGGAAGTAGCATCATTTTTGAAGCAATATTACAAAATAAATACATATTAAATCCAAAATTTTTGCACACTAATCAGACTATATTTGATAACGAAGTCTCCATATACCATGCAAATAATATATATGAGGTGATAGAAAATATTAAAATGATAAAAAAAAACAAACCAACAAAAAATAAAACTGAATATGAAAATATAATAAAAAAATATGTATATAATAATTCTGATGTTGAGCCAATTGATAGTTATATCAACTTAATAACAAAAAATTAAAAAGTTTGAACAATGAACCTAATAATTTTTGATAAAGATTTTAAAAATATAGATTTAATTAATTCTCAAAAAAATTTATTAAATAATAATAAAAATTATTTAATCAATTTTTCTTCTAAAAATTTATCTCTTCCAGATTGGTTTGTTTATAAAACCTTAGATATTTCAAATTTAATTTTTTTAGAATACAGAAAAAATAGGCTCAATTTAGCTAAAAAGATAAAAAATAGTCTAACTAAAAGTCCTATATTTGGCGAATATAAACTATCTGAGATCAATTATTCTGATAGTGTTTGGAGAACTTACTTTGAGATATTGGCTATAAAATCTTTTGTAAAAAAAAAAAATATAAAAAAAATAATTATATTTAGTAAAAATAAAAAAAATCATTTATCACTTGCTTTATCCGAGCATTTTAAAAGAAATTATTTCCAATTTTACACACACAATAATTTTTATTATTATTTTAAAAATTTTCTAGTAGCTTATTTTATTTATTTAAATAATTTTAGACAGGAATTGATATTATCTATCTTGTTAAAAATTTTTCATAAAAAAAAGATATTTAGCAATAAAAAAATTCTTTATGCAAATTTTCCCAATCATTGGAACATAAAGAGCAAATATTATAAGCTGTTAGAAAAAAAAAAGAATAATAAATATCTAATATCTTTACTGAGAAATAATAGTTCTGCATTAAAAGATTATAAAAATTTTTTTTTATTAAGAAATTCTAAGATTAAAAATATAAATATTCTTGAAAGTTACAACTCAATGCTGGATATAATTTTCATATACTTTAAAAATTTGATATCCAAAAATAAAAATGTGACCAATAACCTTCTTAATGAACTACATTTAGGATTTTTTAATAATGAAGTGGAAAGAAATTATAGATTAATAGAAAGGTGTAAAAATGATTCTTTAAAAAATAGTTTGAAAAATTTTAATAAAATAAATAAACTAAAAGTACTAGCCTTTCCTTTTTTCGAATTTATCGATGGAAGAATAATATCGAAGCATTGTAATATAAATCAAATTGAGTCTTTTGGATTTCAGCATTCGAATTTATTAGCCAATTCTCACTCTAGATTATTTGATGCAACAAAGTCCATCTATGCTTCAAAATTGACAGAGTATTTACCTAAAAAAATTTTTATAGAGAGTCTTTTTGCTAAACAAGAATTATCTGAATTAAAATCTATTGAAATTAAATATTATGGAAGTTTTAGATTTAATAATGTTTTAAATTTTAAGCAGAGAAAAAAAAATAAAAAAAATATTTTAATTGTTATGGATCTTCATAACAGAGTTCATTTAGAACATACTTTTGAAAAAATAAAGTTTCGTAAAGATAGTTTAGTTTACATCAGGCCACATCCTGTCTACCGTTCGGAATATCAAAAAAAAAAATTTAACAATTTAAATATCGATCTCAGCACAAATCTTCTTAGCTCAATTAAAAAACATAAGATCAATTATGTTTTTTTGTCTAGTTCTACTGGTGCGTTCATGGATTTAATAGATACCAATATCAATATAATTATATATAAGATACCTAATCACATTAGAGATGATGTGTTTCTTAACAAATATTTTTACTCAACAGATAACTTAATTAATTTAACTAATTTAAGTGAAAAAATAAAAATGAATATTTCATTAAACAAAAATATTTTATTACCAAAAAAATTAGAAAAATTTCTTTTTAATTAATATTTAAAAATGTGATAAGAATTAACGTATCTTATAATTTTATAATAAAAAAACATAAACAAAATTAATTGAAAAAAATTATACATATAGTCTCGTTGGAAAGAGGATTGGGTGGTTTCCAACGTATTTTCATATCTTATTATAAATACGCACAAAAATACTCAAAATTTAAACAATATATTTTTAGTAATCGAAATATATCAAAGAATTATGGATATTTTAATAATTTTTTCAAGATAGATATTAATATAAATTTTTTTATTTTAATAAAACATATAATATCAAGATACTCTATAATTCACTTTCACAATAAATTATCCAGTAAAAGAATATATTATTTACTTAAATTTTTGCCTGTTTCAAATTTAATATTTCATGAACATGGTGCAGCATGGAATGTAAAAACAAAATTACAAAAAAATATATATCAAGCAAACTCCAAGTTAGCGAAAAAGATAATTGTAAATTCAATTGCTACAAAAAATTTATTGATAAAAAGATTTAAGATAAAAGAGGATAAACTAGAATTAGCATATTATAGTTTTAAAGATCCAAAAATTACGAAAAAAAATATAAATAAAAAAATTACTAAGGTAGGTTTTATAGGACGATTTGATTTATTTAAAGGTGTTCATTCATTAATTGAAGCTGCAAATTTACTAAAAAAAGAAGATATAATTTTTTTGATAGCAGGTGATGGCCATCTAGAAAAAGATTTAAAAAGATTATCTAACGGAAATGACAAAATTAAATTTGTTGGTAGTGTTTCAAAACCTTTTAATTTTATAAAAGATCTAGATATTTTGGTTGTCCCATCTATCAGAGAACCTTTTGGAATAGTAAATATAGAAGCCGGGTTATGTAAAACTTCTGTCATCGCATCCAAAATAGATGGAATACCTGAGGTTATTACTAATAACCATAGTGGTATCTTGATAAAACCCACAAAAAAAATAACTTTAACAAAAAAATACCCAGGCCATGCGCCATTGCCTGACTTAGTTATCGATCCCAGCACTCTTAAGACCATCAAGCCAAGAGAATTAGATCCAAAAATACTATCCAATTGTATTTTATCTTTATCTAAAAATAAAAAATTAAGAGCAAAATTTGCAAATCAATTATACTTAGATGTGAAAAAAAAGTTTTCAACAAAGAGTTACTTTAAAAGACTTGAAGAAATTTACGAAAATTTGTGAGAAAATTAAGATACATTTTTGTGTTTAAGAAATTCAAAACATATTTTGTAACTTTTTCAATAATTGCATGTTATAAATCCTAATGTTTGATCAATTAGGTTTTGTTTCTATTTCTATAGTATCTCTAATAACACTGATAATGGCTTTAAATAGGCCAAGTATTTCCACGATTCTTTTTACAGCATTGTTTGTACGCGTTTTTTTTATATTTATTGGTAATTCTTTCTTAACTTTGCCAGATAGTACAGCTGATGCTATATCATTTGAGTGGCTTGCTTGGTATTGGGGTAAAGATGGTTTTATTAATCATATGAGCAATTATACTGGACCGAGTCCAAAATTTGTAAGTTGGTTAGTCGGTGTTCCTTACTCTTTGTTAGGACGAAGTGCTCTTATGGCACAATCCATGAGTTTAATGGCTGGAATTGGATCTGTTTTTATAGGATGGAAGCTAGCACATAAAATGTGGGATAGTCGTACAGCGATTAAGGTAGCTTGGATCATAGCTTTATTTCCTTCATTAATTTTATACTCAGTTTTAGTTCTCAGAGAAGTGTACATAGTTTTTTTTTTGCTAGTAGCTTTATATGGAGTATTTAATTGCTCTAAAAATTATAGTGTAAAATCATTTTTTATAGCAATTATAGGTTTTGTAGGTGCAACATTTTTCCATGGAGCTATGCTGGTTGGTGCTATAGTTTTTATAGCTTATATTGGAATATCTAATTCAAAAGAAATTTTTACATCATTAATAAGATTAAAAATTAATAAAAAAATTTTTACAATTCTTTTGTTTTGCATTTTAGGTTCAGGATTTTATCTATCTAACAAAATTAATGTAGCTTATTTAGGTAATTTTAAAGATACAATAAATCTTAACAAACTTACAACAAGAACATTTCTTTCTACAAGGGGAACAGCAGCTTGGCCAAAATGGACAATAGCCACAGAGCCTGTACAGTTGATCTATAAAATTCCCGCAAGAGCTATATATTTTCTATTTGCACCATTTCCATGGGATGTTAGTGAACCAAAACATTTAATTGGTATGTTTGACAGCATTTTATATATGTATCTAAGTTATTTGATTTTCAAAAATAGAAAAATTATTTGGAAAGATCCTAGTCTGAGATTAATTTTTATAATATTACTATGTTATCTTATAGTTTTTGCTGTCGGAGTAGGAAATTTTGGTTCTGGTGCTAGACACAAATCAAAATTTACAGTTATACTTATTTTACTCGCAGGTCCATTGATTAAAATTTTTTCTCTTTTAAAGAAAAAATCGAAAAACGAGGAATTTAAAAAATATTAAAGAATATTCATTATATTTTTTATAAAAATGATAATAGATTTATAATTTAGGTAAATGTTATGAAAATAATACACATTATAAATAGTTTAAAAAAAGGCGGTGCTGAAGGAAATCTATTTCGTTTATGTGAATTTCAAAAGAAAAAATATAAAAATAAAATCGACATTACAATTATAACTCTGATTGATAATGGATTTTATGAGACTAAATTAAAAAAAATGGGCATAAGAATTTTTTCTTTAAAAATTAATATACAAAGTAAATTTTTTAATTTTATATATAAAATAATAGAGTTACGTAAATACATAAAAAAAAAAAATCCAGATACTATTCAAAGTTGGATGTACCATTCAAATTTTATTACTTTGTTCATTCCAAAAATTTTTCACAATAAACTTTTTTGGAATATTAGACATTCAGAACTAAATTTTAAAATTTCAAAGAAAATGACAATTTTAGTATCAATAGTTTGTGGTCTATTTTCAAGGGTAGTTCCTAAAGGTATTATTTATTGTTCTAAAAAAAGTATAAATTTTCATGAAAAACAACATTTTTATTCAAAATATAAAACGTCACTCATTTATAACGGATACAGTGATAAAACTTTCTTTCCATCAAAACAACTACATTTAAATTTTAGAAAAAAGCATAAGATTAACGAGTCTGATATTATTTTAGGATATGCCGGGAGATATGCTAAGCAAAAAAATATTCCCAATTTATTATTTGCTTTTTCAAAAATTATAAAAAATTATAATAATGTTTATTTATATATGGCTGGAAAAGATATAAATTCACTGAATAAGGAATTAACCGCATATTCAAATAAATTAAAAATTGAAAAAAACGTTTTTTTTTTAAATGAGCAAAAAAACTTACTTGAATTTTACAATGGTATAGATTTGCTTATACTAACTTCTCACTCTGAGTCATTTCCAAATGTTATTGCAGAGTCTATGCTTTGTTCAACTCCAGTATTATCAAGTGATGCCGGTTGTTCAAAAATAATTATTAATGACTATGGATTTATTTTAGGGAAGAATGATCATCAATCTATTTTCAAAAATTTAAATAAAGTTATAAATTTTTTTATGAATAATAAATCAGAATGGAGTCTTCTTAAAAAAAAATCCCGGTTACAAATTAAAGAAAATTTTTCTATCCCAAATATGGCAAATTCATATTTAAAAAAGTGGATTTTTAAGTGAAAATTATTTTTATTTGCACAAAATCTGTCACATTTAATACATTTTTAAAATCGCAAGCAGAATATTTTGTTAAAAGAGGGTTTAAAGTATTGGTTGCATGTTCAGATAGTGAAAAATTAAATTTTAAAAATGACTTGACCTATAAGATAAATTTTCCAAAAACAATTATAGAGTTATTCAATGTATTTAATTACTTTAAAATTTTCATACAAATTAGAAAATTAGTAAACGAAAATTCATCTGGAATATATTATCTTCATACACCATTGGCTTCACACTTATTCAGGTTTTTTAACTATTTTAACAAAATAAAAATAATTTACTTTGTTCATGGTTTTAGATTCACATTACAAACAAACAAATGGAAGAATTTTTTTTTTAAAACTATTGAGAAAATTTTATCTTATAAAACAAATATTTTTATAACAATTAATAATCATGATTTTAATTACGCTAAATCTAATTTTAATAAGAAAGCATCATGTTACAAGATAAATGGGGTAGGTTTGCATATACCATTATCTTATTTTAAAAATAAGATTAGAAATAAAAAAGAAATAAAAAAAATTTTAGTAATAGCAGCATATAAAAAAGACAAAGGTTATTTAGAAATATTAAAGGTAGCTGAAATGTTACAGGGCCAAAATATAAAGATAGAATGTTATGGTTATGGCAACTATTTTAAATATAATTCTATAAAAATTAGAAAAAATCTAAATAATATTTTCTTTAATAATTTTGATATAAATTTAAAAAATAAGATTAAAAACTTTGATATTTTGCTTCATCTAAGTAAGAGAGAGGGTTTGCCTGTTGCCATTATGCAGTCTCTTACAGAGGGCTTACCTGTAATATGTTATAATATTAGAGGCAATAATGATCTGATTAAAAATAAGGTCAATGGATATTTTGTAAAGTCATATAAAGATGTTCCTAATAAAATTCATTATCTTAATCTTGAAGTGGGTTTATTTAATAAAATGAGGCATAATGCATTTAAATCAATAAATAAAGATTTCTCAAAAAAAAAAGTTAACTTAAATATATTTAATATTATAAAAAATTATTCTAAGCACTAATAGTGAATTCAAAATTAAAAAATTCAGATTTTATTTATAGAAAATTAAAACTCACTGATTATTATGAATTTAATAAATTATTTTATAATTGTTTTAAAAGAAAAATAAGTTTTGATTTTTTTAAATCAAGATATTTTAATGACAAATTTTCATTTTGTTATGGTGCTTTTCAATCTTCCAAACTAATTGCAAATGTAGGTATGTTTTCAATGAAATTGAATAATAATTCCCATGAAAGAGTTTTTTCAAGACATTCCAGTATGGTTTTAAAAAAGTTTAGAGGTAATGGAATTTTTTCAGATTTATTAGAAGTGGTTAAAAAAAAAATTATAAAAAAAATCCATTTAGTAGCTATGTGGCCAAATAAAAATAATTTTGCAAATTTTGGGATAGATGAAAAAAAAATGATTATAAAGAAACATTATTTGTATAAAGTTATTTCAAAAACAACTTCACTAAAAAAAACAAATAATTTTCATAATAATGAACTAATCAAATTTAAAGGATTCATTGAAGATAATAAAAGCCTCTATCTTAAAAATTTTATTTATCTTAAAAAAAGATATTTATCATATAAAAAAAACGAATATTTTATAAATAAATTCGTGTTTAAAAAATTTACAAGTTTTTTTATATTAAAACGCAACAAAGATAATGCACATTTTAATTATGTAATCCTTGATCATTTTGGTTCTGAAAAAATAAAATCCAAACATCTTTTTAATTTGATTGCCGAGCAAAATAAATTAATTTTTTTGTCTAAAAAAAAAATCAATAAAGATAATCTTAGATTAATAGATTATCTTTATTTTAAAATTGGCTTTATTAAGAAATTTAATTTAAAACAAAAAAAGGATTTGCTAAATAAAGAAATTTATCTGGGAGATACAGATATTTTTATAACAACTGCAAAATAATAATTATGTTAATCATAAGAGTTTTTGACGTTTCAATTTCTATTTTAATATTAATAATTTTTTTGCCTATGATGATTCTAATTTCATTACTTATATTATTAATTGATGGCAGGCCTATAGTCTATAAACAGTATAGAGTCGGTTATATGGGTAGACAATTTACAATTTTTAAGTTCAGAACTATGAGCAAACTTATATTCAAAAATGAAGAGTTAAGAGTAACAAAATTAGGAAAAATATTAAGAAAAACAAGTTTAGATGAATTGCCACAATTTATTAATGTATTAAAAAAAGATATGTCAATTGTTGGTCCAAGGCCATTGCCAGAATCTATTGAAAAAAAAATTCCTAGAGCTAGTAAAACTAAAAGAAGGAAGATTCTACCCGGTATAACAGGTATGTCACAAATAAATTATACTGGTAAAAAGAGAAATCTAATTGAAAAAATTCAATTAGATTTACAATTAGTTGATAGCTATACCTTGCATAGTTATTTTAAGATCTTATTCAAAACACCAATTATTTTAATTATCAGATTTTTTAAAAATAAATCTTCAATTATTGAGTAAGTATTTATACTTGAAATGATTATTCTGCTCATAAGTAAATTTAAATTGCATTATTACTAAATAAAAAAGGGTAATTTATAATGTTAATCAGAAATTTATTTGATAACATTATATAATCCTGTAATCATTTAGCTTAGATCATGAATAAAAAAGTATTAATATTATCTCCACATGCAGATGATGAAATTTTAGGATGTGGAGGATTTATATCCAAGTTTTCTAAGCAAAATTATCATATAAATGTTTTAATTTTAACAAATGCCAATAAAGGTGCTCCAGAAATTTATTCTCCTGAAAAAATTAAGGAGATAAGAAATGAGGCAAAAATTTCAAATAATTTTATTGGTACAAAAAAGTTATTTTTTGAAGATTTACCTGCTTTAAATTTAAGCAACTATCCAATTTATAAGATTGCAAATGTTATAAATAAATATATTGCAGAGATTAATCCTGAGATTGTATTAATACCATCTGCGAATGATATTCATGACGATCATAAAATAATTTTTAAAGCAGCAAAAGTTTCAATGAGATTTAATAAAAAAAATAATATAAAAAAAATTCTCTCTTACGAAGTGCTCTCGGAAACTGAATGGAATGAGAATGAGAAATCTTTTAATCCAAACTATTTTGTGAAGCTGGATAAGTCTGACATAGATAAGAAGGTCAAAGCTTTTCTTAAGTATAAGTCACAAGTTAAAAAGTTTCCTCACCCAAGATCAAAAGAAGCAATTATCAATTTATCAAAAGTGAGAGGTAGCCATGTATTTATGAGGCATGCAGAAGCTTTTAAGGTAGAAAGAATATTAGATTAAGTATGACATTAGCTATTTTGGGTACTGGAGGCCATGCTAAATCTATCTATGATATAGTAAAAAAAAACAAACTTATTTTTTTTGATAAAACGAAAAAAAAATTTAAAGTAGGTAATAGATTTTTTGAAGTTATGGGTGACCATAAAGCAATAAAAAACTATAATAAAAAAATTTCTAAAGTAATAGTAGCTATTGGTAATAATGAAATTAGAAAAAAGTATTTTAAATTTTTAAAAAAAAACAAATTTAAACCTGCAATTCTTGTTCATCCAAAATCATATTCTAGTTTTGGTGCTAAAATTGGTGAAGGAAGTGTAGTTATGCAAGGAAGTTTTATCAACACTGATAGTATAATTGGTAGTAACTGTATAATAAATTCAAATGCATCCATAGATCATGATTGTTTAATAAAAGACCATACTCACATATGTCCAGGTGTAATAATTGCTGGTAATGTTAAAATTGGAAAAAATTGTTGGATTGGGTTAGGTGCTAAAATAATAGAAAACTGTGTAATTGGAGATAACGTTTTTGTTGCTGCAGGAACTTTAGTTACAAAAAATGTAAAATCTAATTCATTTGTGAAAGGAGTACCAGCCAAGTATGCCAAAAAAAAGCTGGCCTAATTTTAATAAGAATTTAATTTCAAAAGTGAGTAAAATACTCAGTTCAGGAGAAATTAATTATTCAAATGGCCCATATGGGGAAAAATTTGAAAAAGAATTTTCTAAATTTGTTGGTAATGGATATTCAGTCGCTATTTGCAATGGAACAGCTGCATTAGAGGTTGCCATAAAGTCTTTACGACTACCTAAAAATTCAGAAATTATAGTTACTGCTAGAAGTTTTTTTTCATCAGCAGCATGCATTGTGAATACAGGTCATATTCCAATTTTTGCAGATGTAAATTTATTAACTCAAAATATTTCATTAGACGACATTAAAAAAAAAATAAGCAAGAGAACTAAAGCCATTATTTGTGTGCACTTAGCAGGATTACCTTGCAACATTTATGATATAAAAAAATTAGCAAATAAAAATAAAATAAAAATTATTGAAGATTGCTCTCAAGCTCATGGAGCTTCAATCAATAATAAGCAAGTTGGTTCATTCGGTGATGTTAGCACATGGTCATTTTGTAATGATAAAATTATTTCCACCCTTGGTGAAGGTGGTATGATTTCTACAAATAAAAAAAAGATTTATGATTTTTGTAAAGTGTACATAAATCATGGTTCAACTTTACAAAATAAAAAAAGTTCTGAAAAATTTTTATATAACAAAGATTACTTTGGAACAAATTTGAGAATTACCGAGATTCAATCTGTTGCTGGCTTAGAACAATTAAAAAATCTTAGAAAAATCCAGACTAAAAGAGAAAAAATGTCAAAAAGTTACTTTCATATAATCTCAAAATATCAAAATTATATCTACAGTCATTTTCCCTCAACAAATATCAAATGTGCGTGGTATAGGTTTTATTTTTTTTTAAAAACTGACGTTAAAAATTATCAAAAAATTCGTTTCAAGATTATAGCAGATTTAAAAAAAGATAATGTAAAATGTTTTACAGGATCTTGCCCTGAAATATATTTAGAAAAGTCTTTTAAAAAATTAGGAAATTTTAAAGTAACAAGGTTAAAGAATTGCAAAACTTTAGGAGAAACAAGTGTTGCGTTAGATATTAATCACACATTAGCATACACTGAACATAAAAAGAATCTATTAAGATTAAAACTTGTGCTAGAAAGGATTTTTTAAGCATAAATGAACATACTCATTACAAGTGGAGTGGGGTATATTGGTGCAGCAACCTCTTATCTTTTATTAAAAAAAAACCAAACCAAAAATTATTATAAATTTTTATGTCAATTTTAAAAGAATCAGTAAAAAATATTATTAAACTTCCACGTTATGGAAAAATATTAATTGTTATTTTTATAGATATAAGTTTATGTTTTTTAAGCACTTGGTTTGCGTTTTATTTAAGACTTGAAGAATTTATTAAAATTGATGATTTAGCTGTTTTTGCAGTATTAATCTCTATAACTTTAGCCATACCAGTATTTTGGTTGCTAGGCTTATATAGTGCTATGTTTCGTTTTGCAGGTCCAACGTTAGCCTTCCCGGTAGCAATCGCTATATTAATATACGGATTATTATATTTTGCTGTTATTGCTATTTATGGAGTCCAAGGAATTCCAAGATCTATTGGTGTTATTCAGCCATTGTTATTATTTTTTGGAATTGTTAGTTCTAGATCGTTTATTAGACATTTGTTCATCAGAAGCTCTTCATCTAAAAAGTATAAAAATAAAAAGAAAGTATTAATTTATGGAGCTGGTAATGCAGGAAGACAGTTATTATCTATTTTAGAATATAATAATGAAATGAAAGTAGTTGGTTTTTTAGATGATGATAAAAATTTACATAACCAAAAAATGCAAGATAAAATCATTTATTCTCCACTAAAAATAAAAGATTTAATTAGCTTTAAAAATATCGATTTAGTTCTTCTAGCACTTCCTTCGATTAGTCGTAATAAAAGAAATAAAATTATAGATGATTTAAATGCCCACCCAATAACAGTTAAAACCTTACCAAGCATTAAAGATGTTATTGATGGAAAAATAACAGTGTCAGATATTAAAGATTTAATTATTGAAGACTTACTAAACAGAGAGCAGGTTCAGCCAAATTTAGAATTGTTATCTAAAAATATTAATTCTAAAGTTGTGTTAGTGACAGGTGCTGGTGGTACTATTGGTTCTGAATTATGTCGTCAAATTATAAAATTAAATCCTAAAAAATTATTACTAATAGAGTCTAATGAGTTTGCCCTTTATACAATCAGTGAAGAATTAAAAAATTTAAATAAGAATATAAAAGTTGTTCACTTACTTGCAAATATTCAAGATTTATTAAGAATAAATGAAATTTTTAAAACCTTTAAAGTAGATACTGTATATCATGCAGCAGCTTATAAACATGTGCCATTAGTTGAGGAAAATATTTGTGAAGGAGTTAAAAATAATGTTTTTGGAACACATTTAGTTGCACAAGCTGCAATTCGACATAATGTTTCAAATTTTGTTCTCATTTCAAGTGATAAAGCAGTAAGACCTACTAATATAATGGGAGCTACTAAACGACTTGCAGAAATTTGTGTACAAGGACTTTATAATAATCATAAGGACAAAAATACCAAATTTGCTATTGTGCGATTTGGCAATGTTTTACAATCTTCAGGTTCTGTAATCCCGAAGTTTAAAAAACAAATTAAAGAAGGTGGACCAATCACCCTAACTGATCCCGAGGTTACACGTTATTTTATGACCATAACTGAGGCTTCCCAACTTGTAATTCAAGCAGGAGCAATGAGTGAAGGATCTGAGGTATTTATTTTAGACATGGGGCAAAGTATAAAAATTAAAGACCTAATTTGTAAAATGATTAAACTTTCAGGTTTAACAATTAAAGATGCAAGAAATTTAGAGGGAGATATTGAAATTAAGGTGATAGGTCTTAGGCCAGGTGAAAAACTATATGAGGAACTACTATTAGGAGATAATCCTCAAAAAACTTATCATAAAAAAATTCAAAAAGCAGAAGATTCATACATTCCCTATAGTCAATTAAAGTTTGATTTAGAAAATCTTACTGTTTTATTGAATGAGAATAGAGTGGCTGAAGTTAAAGATAAGTTAGAAAATTTAATTCCATCATATCAATCCAATTCAAAAATTGTTGATCAAGTTCACGAGGAAAAATTAAATTCTAAAAATTAAGGTTAAAAAACCATTTTACAGAAATAATTATAAAATATTATCAAGATTAAACAACTTATTGCAGTATTTTGATTATCTATTTATAAAAAATATGATATTAGGAATGCAATGAATGAAAAAGTTAAAGACGAAATAGATTTAATAGAATTAATTCTAATAGTCTTTGAACATAAATGGAAAATAGCCGTAGTTACAGTTTTAGCAACAATATTAGCTTTTTTTTATGAAAAACAGTACATCAGTAGCAGTGAAGTTTTATTAGAAATTAAAACAATTTCATCCGTATCTGAACTTGAATACAAAGCTTATAATACCTATATCGGCAATGTTCCGGATATATTAAAAGTATTTTCTAAAAATGTAGATGGAAAAAATTACTCAAAACGTGGATCAAATTCAAATAGCGATTTAAAATCTTTAATGTCAACTTATGGATTAGATGGATTGGGGCAGTTATCTTCCTTTTCAATATACAAAACAAGTCTAATAAGTTTATTTGCCAGAGAATTTGATGAAACTGATATTGTAGAAAATGTATTAAAAAAATATGATTTAATATTTAAGAAAAACTATAAAAATGAACAATTAGAGGGTGATTTTAAAAAATCATTGTCTTCGTTTGGAATAAGTGGAATTGAAGTAAAAAATGATAAATTGTATTTACGTATTTCTTTTCAGGATAAAGACGTAAAAAGTGTAAAAATATTTTTACCTTATATTGAAAAATATATAAATGATAAAGTTCGATTAAATCTTCTTAATAATTTTAATGCAATAGTTGTCACTCAAAAAAAACTAGACAAATTTAAAATCGAAGATTTAGAAATACGAGCAAATAAAATTATAGAAATGAATGAAATTAAAACTACAAGGAAATTATCTTTCTTACTAGAGCAGTCCCAAATTGCACGTTCATTAGATATTATATCGAATCTCAAAGGGGATTTTCCTAAAAATGCTACATCACTTTATTATATGAGGGGCTATGAGGTAATTGAGAAAGAGATTGAACTTATCAGAATTCGTACCAATTCTCCAGAAAATGTATTTACCAAAGAATTAGAAGAATTAAAATACAAGATACGAACGCTAGAGAAAAACCTAATAATTCGAAGAATAGAAAAAATTTTTAAAGATACACCCATTTCAATAGAAGATAATTTTTATGCTGCAAGAATAATTAGTTCAACGCTGCCTGATAGTGATAGTTCTGGAATAAAGTTAATGAATATTTTGCTAATTTTTATATTAACTTTAATATGTATGATAATTTATGTATTAATTTTAAATGGTATAAGAAATCGTAAATAGTATTTCTTAATAATTAGAAAAAATGATTAAAACCAATTTTAATTGGCATAAACAAAGTTTTTATTTTGAAACTATTCCTACTTGTATAATTGTTTTTATACCAATTCTTTTAATAACGGGTCCATTTTTTTCAGACTTGGGAGTATCTATTGTTGCAATATTATTTTTAGTTAATTCAAAAAAAAATAATTTATTCAAATATTACAACAATTTTTATTTTAAGGTTTTTATAATTTTTTGGCTAATTTTAATTATAAGTTCATTATTATCTAATAATATTTTAGTTTCATTAAAAAATTCCTTTTTTTATTTTCGATTTGGAATTTTTTCGTTATGTTTTTGGTACTTAATTGAAAAAAATATTAAAATTATTAATTACGTTTTTTACTCAATAATTTTTTGTTTTTTTTCTTTAATTATTGATGGCTATATTCAATTTTTCTTTGGTAAAAATATATTTGGTATAGAGGCGCACAATGCACAAAGAGTAAGTAGTTTTTTTGGATCTGAACTTATTTTGGGTAGTTACTTGGCCAGATTTTTTCCAATTTTATTTGCACTATTTGTATTAATTAATAAAAAATTGAAAGTTAAAAATAATAAATTATTATTTTTAATAACAATAATTTTTATTTTGGCTGAAGGGTTAATACTTTTAAGTGGCGAAAGATTAGCTTTGTTTTTTATGAACCTTTCTGCAATTTATATTATTTTGATGATAAGAGATTATAGGATGTATCGTCTTTGGACATATATTGGTTCTTTGACCTTAATATTTATGCTATTATTTTTTTTCCCTGTTGCAAAAAATAGAATTATTGATCAAACAATAAATGATTTTACTGGAAAAAGTATAGAAGATAGCAATTTTTATATTTTTTCAAAATCTCATAATGACATGTATATAAGTGCTATAAGAATTTTTTTTGATAACAAGTTTTTTGGTGTGGGTCCACGGCAATTTAGAAATGAATGTAAAGACTATGTAATTTCAGCCTATTCTTGTGAAACTCATCCACATAATACCTATATTGAGCTTTTATCTGAAGCTGGTATTTTTGCTTTTTTGATAGTGGCGATATTGTTTTCTTTAATAACCTTTTTTTCATTTAAACATTTTTTTTTAAGAATTTTTAACTCTAAAAAGATATTTTTTGATGATTTTCAGATTTGCCTTATTAGTGCAATAATAATTAGTCTTTGGCCATTTTCTCCTAGCGGTAGTTTTTTTAATAACTGGATGTCTATTGTTTATTATTATCCAATTGGAATGTTTTTATGGAGCAGACACACAGAACATAAACCAGATTAAATCAGAATTTTTTTTATTTTCTCTTTATTTTACAACAAAATAAGCAAAACTTGTTATTTGTGTGATCTAACAACAAATATGTTTACAAATTTAAAAATATTGCTAAAAGACTACTGCCGGTGATTATTGCGAAGGGGTTATACCCGATCCCATTCCGAA